>Ga0214921_10011738_pt1 | contig 10590 bp, 10 predicted proteins | sample LL1505_MetaG_FD_177992 | JGI IMG/M metagenome (GOLD analysis project Ga0214921, IMG submission 177992) | Freshwater microbial communities from Lake Lanier, Atlanta, Georgia, United States - LL-1505 | ecosystem: Environmental > Aquatic > Freshwater > Lake | place: USA: Georgia | collected...
TCCGCTCAAGTAGGAAAACGTGGAGCGCAATTGCAATGACAATGATTCCCATCGTCCGGAAATCTGCTTTTTGAAATGGAGTATCCGCATCTGTTCCTTCAGGAACTCCCGCACGACCACGAAGAATTTCGAGTGCGACTCCGAGCGAAGTAATAAGTAAAAGTGTGGCTACAACATAAGGAAAAGTTCGAGGACTAACAATCGTGTTATTTGTGGGAAGTACTAAGCGATGTGTATCCCAATAAACAACAAGTGAAACAAGGAAGAGGGCGCCGGCGAAAACCAGCTCCCCCTTCCCTGCTTGTGAGACTTTTTTCAAAGGAAGTCAGTCCCTATTAGCCACCAAGACCGAGGTCTTTGATGACTCCTGCAACAAGTGGAAGCTGCGCTTTGAGGAATGCGCCGTATTCCTTGCCTGCTGCCCATTCGTCATCCCAGTTATATTGCTTGAGATAGCCCTGCCAGGTAGCGGTTCCACGCATTGCGTCGAATACCTTCACCATGTTGAGGCGATCCGCTTCTGGAAGATCAGCGGTAGCCATTACTCCACGCCAGTTTCCGTAGACCAAATCAACGCCTTGCTCTTTGAGAGTCTTAGCGTTGAAGCCAGGTAGACGCTTTGCGGAGGAGATTGCAAGGACGCGCATCTTTCCAGCAGCAACTTGTGCTTGGAATTCAGCAGAACCTGATGTTCCGGCGATTGTGGCGCCAGAAAGAAGTGATGCAATAACTTCTGGTCCACCAGAGTGAACTACGAAGTTCATTGCCTTGGGATCAATTCCTGCTGCTTTTGCGAGCAAGCCGATGAATTGGTGATCAGTTGAACCGAGTGATCCACCTGAGATTGGAAGCTTGGGATTCGCTTTCCAATCAGCGAGGAATTGAGCCAGCGTCTTGTACTTGGATGTCGCTGGGACAGCAAGTGCTTGATACTCGCGCATTACCTTTGCGATTGGAGTGGAAGCATCAAGTTTCAATGGTGACTTGTTGGAAGGAATTCCGCCTGCCATTGCAAGACCGGTGATCAAAACTGATTCAGGCTTAGCCTTGATTTCTTGGAAGAATGCAAGTCCAACAGTTCCACCAGCGCCTGGCTTGAAGACGGAGCTATATGTAGATAGCAAACCTTCCTTCTTCAACGATTCGCTGATTGCGGTAGAAGTTTGTGAATATCCACCTGGGTTTGCTGGAACTACCCAATCAAGATTCTTAAGTGGTTTCAAATCTGGATACCACCAACGAAGTTGTCCAGCTGCAGTTGTGGTGGTCAACTTGATGCAACGAAGATCTGAACCTTCAGCACCACGACCCTTTGCAGTTAAACCTTCGCGTGCGCATTCAGCGCCTGCCTTGGCTTTTCCAGTCGGAACTGGCGCAGCGCTTGCTGAAACAGTTCCACTAAATACGAGTGCGAGAGTTGTTGCAACAACTCCAGCACCAGTGAGTACTTTCTTCAAAGACATATGTCTCTCCTAGGTTTCTCTCGAGGGTGAGAGCTATTGAGTACCGTATCGGCACTTCAAGCGTCAGGAAAGGTGTGTAGGTGTCGGATTGATAACGCTTTTATGACTTTTTCGCAGAAAAGGCTTATTTGCCGAGTTTCTTCAATTCATCCCCCGAAACCCGATAGACCGTCCACTCATCCATAGCGACTGCGCCCAGGCTTCGATAGAACTCGATGGCGGGCGAATTCCAATCCAAAACCCACCATTGAAAACGGCCATACCCTTTTTCTTCACAGATTCTCGCTAGATGTTGCAAGAGTGCTTTCCCATAACCCCGTCCTCGGAATTCAGGTTTGATGAACAAGTCCTCCAGATAAATTCCATGCTTTCCTTGCCACGTCGAGTAATTCAAAAACCAAATCGCCATGCCAGCAATTTCGCCATCGACTTCCACTAAGTCGCAGAAAACGCGTGGTTCGTCCGAAAAAATCGTGGCCAATAACTCTCTCTCGGTAGCTTCAACTTCGTGTGGTGCTTTCTCATAATGCGCAAGATCATGGATGAGTTGTAAGACGATTCCAACTTCTACTTTTCGCGCAGGACGAATATTCATCATCGTTCCTCCTTGATGGAATTTCCGCCATCAATCACAATCGCTTGACCAGTGATGTATGAAGCTTCGGTAGAAGCCAAATAGGCAACCAATGATGCGACTTCATCAGCCGTCCCGCCGCGCCCCAGTGGAACTGAAGCACCGTTTGCTTTCTCATTGTCCGAAATAGCATCCGTTTGAATCCAGCCGGGTAGGATCGCGTTGCAAGTAATTCCATATTTTGCTTCATCTAAAGCAATCGACTTCGTCAATCCAACCATCGCTGCTTTCGCCGCCGCATAAATAGGTTGGTGCTTCATTGCCATTACATAACCAGTGACGCTACTGATCATGATGATGCGCCCACTCTTTGAGCGGCGTAGATGCGGCAGAAGATATTTCGTCACCAAGAAAGTTGTATCCATATTTCGTGACATTCCACGATGCCAATCATCGAGCGACATAGTGGCAACATCATTAGATTCACTTGATTGTGCAGGGCTGGAAACACTTGTCATTCCTGCGTTATTAACCAAAATATCGAGGCTGGAGATTTCTTGAACTAGCGCTTTAACTTCTATCTCTTTCGTTAGATCAGCTACAAAGCCCGTCGCGCCAATCTCCTTCGCACGCTCATGAATTCGATTGGTAGTGGAGGTAATGACAATTTCGGCACCTAATTCGCGAAGTGCCCGGGCAGTTGCAAAACCAATTCCGTTGGCTGAACCAGCGCCGGTGACGAGCGCTTTCTTTCCAGCGAGGGAGAACATTCCTCTACTTTAGCGACCCTTCAGTCAATCCAGCCACTACCTGACGATTGAATATCACATAGATGGCAACCATGGGAATCGTGATTATTGTTAAAGCTGCAAAAAGCATTTGATAATCCGTCACATATTTCTGAGAGAAAGTGAGCAATCCACTCGGTATGGTCTTCAAATCTTCACGTTGAATATAAATAATTGCAAGTAAGAATTCGTTCCATGCGCTTAGTATCGAGAATACTGCGACAGTTGCAATTCCTGGCTTCAACAAAGGGAGGACTATTCGGAAAAAGGTTTGTATGTCACTGCAACCATCAATTCTCGCAGCTTCGAAAACTTCTTTCGGCATAGACTCCAGATACGCTTTAAGTAACCAAGTTGCTAACGCCATCCCCATTCCAGCGTATGGAAGTATGAGAGCGATTCGCGTGTCCTTTAATTGAAGAAACTCAATCAGTTGGTTCTGCGCAATGAAATAAGACTGGATTGGCACTATCAACCCAACTGTGAGAAGACCAAGCCACAATCGCTTACCTATAAAAGTCAATCTACTGAATGCAAAAGCGGCCATAGCTGCACTTAAGAGAATCAAAGAAGTTGAACAAAAAGTTGTAATTGCACTATTTAGCATTAATTTATCCAACATCGCCGCCCTGAATGCACGCGGAAATACCGAAAGGTCAATCTGCTTTGGTAGTCCCAATGGATCTTGAAATATTTCACCATTACTTTTGAATGCAGACATAATCATCCAAAACAATGGAAGTACGTAAAATGCCGAATAGAGTGAAAGTGAAGTGTGAAAGAAAATTGACTTCCTCAAACGATTAGTATTCAAGAGAATTCTCGTTTTGCTTTCGGATTTTTGTGAAGATAAATCCAACAACTAAGACAATTAAAGTCACCACAATGGCCAAGGCCGATCCGTATCCTATTTCTTGATCTCTAAAAACGCTTCTCACCATGTATGTGGTTGGAACTTCTGTTGTGTAATAGGGGCCCCCTCCGGTCATTACGTAAAAGAGATCAAACCCTTGGATACCGCCCGTTATGCAGAGCAGCGCTGAGACTTGATTTACACTCTTGATCATCGGCACTTTAATTCGCCAGAACAATATTCTCTCTGATGCGCCATCAAGGGCGGCCGATTCAATGATGTCACGCGGAATTCTCTGTAATCCTGCGGTAAAGATTGCCAAGTAAAAACCGGAATAGACCCAACCAGATACAAAACAAATGGATAGCAAAGCAGTGCGGGTGTCGCCGAGCCAAACTTGACTAAAGTTTTCTCCACCCAATTTTCGTACAATCGCATTAATCAACCCGAAGTCTGGGTTATAGATGAAGCGCCATAGTACTGAGACAACAACCATTGGAAGCATTACCGGCACAAACAGTGCGACTCGATAAATAGTGGTGGATTTTCGAGAGCTGAGCGCACCCGCAAGGATCAATCCAACAAGAACTTCAAGTATCAGCGTTGCCGCTATGTATACACCAACATTGGTAAATGACTTAATAAAAACTGAATCTGTAATTGCCCTTTGGTAATTATCGAACCCTGCAAAAGAGGGCGTCCCAAAGCCATTCCAGCGCGTGACACTCAGTCCGATTGTTCCTAGTAAAGGAAGAAGAACTACCAAGCAGAATATTGATAATGCGGGGCCGACAAGTAAAAGAGGAGTCCAACGTGAAGATGGCTTCATGTTGAACTCCTCTCGCTACTTTCGTGGGTACTTAACTTGGACTAACTCTTTCCGATCTTGGCTTGCGCTTCATCTAAAGCATCTTTTGGAGATTTCACTCCATCAAGTACTTGAGATGTCGCAAGATTGAGTGCATCCGCGATTTTCAGCTGATACCCGGTATCGGGAGGAGCAACAATTGGCGCTCCGGATCGGATCAGTTTTCCAAGTTTGACTTGCAAAGGATCCAACTGTTCTGCCATCGCTGTCTTAGTCACAGGAGAACTTCCCTGCTTTTGCCATGCCGCAGTAATTTCATCTGAGAAGAATCCTTCAAAGAATTCAATGGCTTTATCAATCTTGGACGATTTTCCGTTAATAACGTAACCGACGGTGACGCCGATAACGCTCGATTGATCACCTTTTCCGCCGGAGATAGGTGGGATATTGAAGAAATCCATCTTCTTTGCTGGAGCCTCATCCTTCTGAGTTCCAACAATCCACGAACCAATCGGAAGCATTGCCGCTTCACCTTTAAAGAAGAGTGTGTATCCCTCGTTATCAGCGATGCTATTTGCGGATGCATTTACATAGCCTTTCTTCTTCAAATCAACAACTATCTTCATTGCTTCCACCAATTCTGGAGAATTCATTGGAGTTTGAAGCGTCATGATTTCGTGGTACATCTTCTCGCCGATAATTCGCGAATAGATGTGTGCAAACCAGTTACCGGCGACCCAAAGGTCTTTATTTCCAACGGAAAACGGTGTGATACCAGCAGCCTTTAGCTTGTCACAGATTGCCAAAAGTTCTTCCCATGTTGTGGGTGGAGTCAAACCATATTTCGCAAAGACATCCTTGTCATACCAGATGACATTTGTTACGTCTTGGCCTGTTGGCAACAAGACGATTTTTCCATTGACGGAACCGGCTTTGAATACAGATGGGTCAAAGAGTGACGCGAGTTTTGATGACTCAATCTTGTCATTCAATTCTGCTGCGAAGCCATCTTTGTGACGCTGGACGATTCGATCTCCCGCCCACTCGTAATAGATGTCTGGTGGATTGCTGCCAGTTAATTGGTTTGGTAAACCGACAGTTTCATAAAGATCGTCATCTTGGATGACAAATTGGACATCCCATCCTGGATTCTTTGACTTGAAAATCTCTGCTGCTTGAGCCCAGACTTTATCGCCAGTTTCACCTTGAGGGATTGTCGAGATTCTCAAAACCTTATCTGACGAATCAGAGCCAGATTTTGAGCATGAACTTAAAGGTACGATTGCTAGAGCTGTGATGACAAGCCCAGAAATCAATCTCCTCCAACTTCGTTGTGAATTTCTCATACTCGTTCTCCTTTTATTTATTCCCTATCAGCAATTTCTGCTGCTAACTCCCCAACGAAAAGAATGAAACTTCCTCCGAAGAGTTTCGTTTGATTCTCTGATAGGGAATTCCATATACCCCAGAGACGATCTCGACTTCCAGCCGGTGCAGACAGGCGCCCGTCACTCCTGGGTTGAGTTGTCTTCAAAATTTCAATAATTCCACTCAGCGCTCTTTCACCATCACTATATTTCTGAATCCATGGAAGGGCTTCTTCTCGCCACTTAGGCATAGAGAAAGATGCACTTTGGATTACATCAAGGTCACTACGCATTTCAAGCACGGCTTCTGAAAGTATTGAAACTCCCTCTTGCATCGAAGACGTACGCCAGGCGTATTTGGCTTTATCCAACATCTCAGAGAATTCAGGAGCCTGTGCTTGCGCAAGACAAGATCCAAATGAGCATCTAAATACTCTGCTTATGGCTTCTCGATCGCGAGGGTTATCTACAAGACGTTTCATAACGGAGAGCCAAGAATTGTTAGAATCGTAATTTCTAGAATCCCAAAGGTAATCACCGAAAGTTCCGATTGCAATGAGAGAAAGTTCAAATCGATCCATTGGATTGGCGAGTAACCCGGCACAGTGATCACCAAGATCTTTGTCACGGCCTGTTATCGGCCCAACATGTAATTCATGAATCATCTCAACGTCATTAACCGGGTAATTATCCCAATAGAAAGGTTCTTTTGAAGTGAATTCCTTAAACTTAATTGCGTCGAAAGTATCCAAATACTCTGAACAGATTTGTCGTCCTGTCCACATCAAATCAATATCTCCGTTTAAGGAATTCCCAAGAGTGACAATATAAGGCTCAGATCCTCGCCCTCGATATACTAATGGGCAGACAGTAAGTCGAATATCTGAATCGATTTGTTTTAGTTGAGCATTGATTGCGTTCGCATAAGAAGCGTGAGCATCTGCAATAGTCGGGTATTTTTCTATATCAGCGGGATGTTGCAACTCCCATGGAATATCGTCAACAAGAAGCCCGAAATGACGTATGCCTATCGAATACAACTGTTCATATCTTGTCATTACAGCTTGCACATCTTTTGGATTTGAATACTCCACCGTAAGTCCTGGCGAAAGTGACACAGAAAGCTGAATCGCGTTGAAAGATGCGCGCTCTTGAATTTCTGACACTTTGAGGAGGAACTCATCGCCAAAAGGAACTCGCCAATCAAACCTTTGCCAAGGATCATCTTTAGGAGCCAACATAAAGTGATTCATATTGCAGTCCGCATAGAAATCGATGCCCTTGAGTCTCTGTTCGTGAGTCCACGGTTTACCGTAGAACCCTTCGATTACGCCTCTAATCTTGAAAGAAGCTTCATGGTGGAATTCGCATTCAAGTAGAGGACCCTTTAGCCATTTTCCTAGCATGTTCAATGAAGCTCGCAGGGCTGCGGAAGAGTTGTTCTTGCAAACGAAATTCCATTGGAGCCCATCTCGACTGATTTTCACTTCGTATCTATCTTTTGATGAGAAAGATGCGCTTTCAGAAAAGACTGTCATTTCTACTGGACTATTCAATAAATTGTGGATTGAGAGAAAATATTGAATTATTGAATTTGCATTAGTTGAACTACCTTCTGCAATTTTGATCGGGCTCATAGGATTTTGACAACCTTACGTAACTCTTCGACCAATTCTGAATTGTGTTTTTCGCCTTCTGTTGTGTTACTACTTGCAAAAATTGTGGGTTTTATGCCTTGATCTATTAGCAGCTCGGTTGCCCGCACAGCGATAGCATTGACTATCGCCGTTCCGATGACAGATGACGTAGGTCCAACTTTAGTCTCCAAACCTGAGATTGAGATGGATGCGTCACCTAAAACGCCATGATTGTCGAGAACGATGTCTGCCAAATTATGCAGTTTGACTCCATCAACTCGAGCGCCAGACGATGTTGCATGATTGAGGCTAGTAACCGCAATCAAAGTAAGCCCTTTAGCTTTCACTATCTTTGCCATCTCTTCAATGACTGCATTTCCGCCAGAGTTAGAAGCCAAGATGAAGATATCTGCCTTACCAATCTCTTGTTTTTCCAGAATCTGCGAGGCTAATCCAGGAGTACGTTCATATTCTGTGCTCTTGGAAGCACTGAGGTGCAGCATCAAATCTGCCTCTAAAATAGGATTGATGTTCCCCAGTCCGCCAGCCCTGTAGAACAATTCTTCCGCGAGCATGTGCGAATGTCCGGTTCCAAAAACATGCACCATCCCGCCCTTGGCAATGCAGCCAGCAACAGCTTGTGCGGCTCTTTCGAGAGAATCTGCAGATTCACTTCTGACCTGTTCCAATAATCTTTCGAGATTTCTCAAGTATGCAGCCAAAGTACTCATGATGCTCCTCGCGCGAGATTAGGACTTAATGCTTTCAAAGTTGATGATGACTGACGAGATGTTGCATCGAGTTGAACTTCATACCTATCGCCGCGATAGATACACCTCGCATACATAATGACTCTTCCGTGTTGATCCTTATCTATCATGTCAACTTGCAAACACGGTTTGTTCTGCGAAATTCCAAGCAGATTGGCGTTAGTTTTTGATACTGATATTGAAGAAATTGTTGATTTTGCTTCCATGACTCTCACGCCGTAATTCTTTTGCAGCGCTTGGTACAGAGATTCTTGAAAATCCGATTCTTGCAACTTCGGAATCAATTCCACGGGAATGGCGAGTGTCTCTAGGGCGATTGCTTGGTCGTCTGCAAGTCTCAATCGGGTGCAGACAAAAATCTCGGTGCCTACATGGATACCCAATTTCCGTGCCATCAATTGAGTAGATTTTGAACGACGGAATGAGATTATGCGACTTCCAGGACGAATTCCCCTACGGCTCATTTCATCTGAAAAAGAAGCTAAGCGAAATTCGGCTGCAACAATCGGACGGCGCGCATAGGTGCCCGATCCTGGTCTGCGCTCTAAAAAACCGTCAGCAATCAAACCCTCAATTGCCCGCCGGAGAGTCATTCGAGCAACGCCGATTCTTCGCGCCAGCTCCCGTTCTCCAGGTAAGCGCTCGCCTACGCGCAAGATTTCTAGGATTTCAATAATCTGTTCAAGTGCGCGGGATACAGCAGAATCGGAATTGTTCTCGTGTGCCTCACGCATTTCGGCAGATTAGACCTACGAGGGTTGAAAGGGAAGATTCTTCCTATAGATTTTGTAGACCGGTTTACTGACCTCCTTTTGATGACTATCAAGAATTTGGGGGTAAAAGCGCCATTTGTCGCCACAAATTCGCGAATATGGTCTTTATTAGATAAACCCAGGGAATAGACCGGTCTGGTTCTGAGAAGTAAACGAGTTCAAAACTCTTTCATTTTCAACTTTTTCCGTACAGCATATCCTTGTGAAAATCAGAAATGTCACCATGGAAGATATCCCAGGTCTTTATGACGTATGCCTGAAGACCGGAGATTCTGGAAATGATGCATCCCTTCTTTATGAGAATAAGAATTTACTCGGTGAGATTTTTGTGGGTCCATACGTAAAGTTCAATTCAGATTCCTCCTTTGCTCTCATTGATGAGTCAGGATCTATTTCAGGATATTCACTATCAACACTTGATACATTGCAATTTCAAAAAATGTGCGCTCGTGAATGGTGGCCGGAAATTCAAAGTAGATATCAAGAACCTTCGATTGCCTCTCGAGACGTTTGGACGCTTGATGATCATCTAATGTATGAGATATTTCATCCAACACCTTCGCCAACTGAAGTTCTTGATCTCTATCCCTCACATGGACACATTGACCTCAAACCACATATGCAAGGTAAAGGTTGGGGTAAACAAATGATGGAAGCTATCGATAACGCTTTGATGCGGTCTGGTTCACCTGGTATGCATCTACGAGTATCGAATGTGAATTATCGAGCTTTGGGTTTTTATGCCAAACTTGGGTATCCAGAGATTATGCGTCGAGGAAATGAAGTAATTGTTGGTAAGCGATATAAATGAAAGATTTTCTGTGGGGTGTTGCGACGTCGTCTTACCAAATTGAAGGTGCGGCAACACAAGATGGAAGAGGTCCATCAATTTGGGACACTTTTTGTCGAGTTCCTGGAAAAGTCGCCAACGGAGACAACGGTGATGTCGCATGTGATCACTATCATCGCTACCAAGAAGATCTTGATTTGATGAAGTGGATGGGCGTTGATGCCTATCGCTTCTCCGTTGCGTGGCCCCGAGTAATCCCATCGGGTATCGGCACCATAAACAAAGCAGGATTGGATTTTTACGATCGGTTAGTCGATGCTGCTTTAGAGCGTCAGATTGAACCTTGGTTGACGCTCTATCACTGGGATTTGCCACAAGCGCTGCAAGATAAAGGTGGATGGAACAATCGCGAGATTGTTCATTGGTTTGAAGAATATTCAGATGTCATGACTGCTCGCTTGGGAGACCGAGTCAAGAATTGGATGACATTAAATGAACCTCTATGCAGCGCATGGATTGGACACCTCTACGGTGCAATGGCGCCAGGTATCGAGAATCTTCAGACTGCTCTAAATGCCTCGCATCATCTCCTCATGGCACATGGAGCTGCTAGCAAGATCATCCGTTCGAATATCAGCGCCGCCAAAGTTGGAATCGTTGTTAATGTGACGCCTGCGGTTCCAGCGACTGATTCCGAGGCTGATAAACGTGCAGCAAAACTTGCAGATGGATTTGATAACCGCTGGTTTCTCAATCCAGTATTTGGC
>Ga0214921_10011739_pt1 | contig 10590 bp, 6 predicted proteins | sample LL1505_MetaG_FD_177992 | JGI IMG/M metagenome (GOLD analysis project Ga0214921, IMG submission 177992) | Freshwater microbial communities from Lake Lanier, Atlanta, Georgia, United States - LL-1505 | ecosystem: Environmental > Aquatic > Freshwater > Lake | place: USA: Georgia | collected 2015-05-28
TTAATAGTCCAAAATATTTCTTTTACATCCTTAAGCGAGAAAAAGATTATCAAAGAATTATTGAAACTTATCCAAAAAAACATGAAATATTTAGTAGAAATAATCAGGAAATTCGTAATTTATATGCAGAACTTACTGCAATATCAGCATTGACAAAAAAAAATAATTTATTTTTGCCAAAAAGTTTACCTGTCATAAATTCAAAATCATTTGAAAATGATGATATTAAAAAAAGAATGTTATCAAAAAATCTTGATGGAATCATAGATTATGTTTATAATACTACTACTAATGAAATAAAACTTGCATGCAATGAAATATTAACTAATATATCTTCAAAATATGGAACTTTACAAAATTGTTTATATTGGTATTTATGGTTAGAAAAACTAGAAAATAATAATAAAAATGAAGAAAAAATTTTATATTGTAGTAAAATTAATAATGAAGATAAGTATTATGATCATTGGACAACTATTTTATGGAATATAATTTTAAATTTTCAAAATTATTTAGATAAAAATAATTTAATATTATTAAAAAAAATACACCATATTTATAAAAAAAATTTTAAACCATCGCAAATTTCAAAAAAAAAATATTATTTTTTTATAGCATTTTATATTTTAAAAGAACATATTAAATGGAATATAAATATTTTTGCAAATGAATATTTAATAATACAGACAAATGCAAATATAAATAGAATGTATGAAAATATAATTAAAAATATAGAATGTAACCTATCGTATGAATCAAAAAGCATTTTATATAAAAAATATAATAAATTATTTAATAATATTAATGATAATAATAAAAAATCTGTACCTAAAAAAATAGTTGATACAAATTTAAATGATGATATTAATAAAGTTATATATACAAACTACCCTGAATATAGGGAATTAAATAATATTGAAAATATTAAAGATGATCAATATGATCAACAATTTTATCAAGAAAAGATAAAAGAAAAAATAAAAGAAAAAGAAGAAGAATTAATTTATAAAAATATGTCTTTAAAAGATATTCAAGATGAAAAAATTGAATTTAAAAATAAAAAAATAGATGCTTTTACACAATTTATTAGTTATAAAAAAAAAGATACTATTCAAAAAGAAATAATAAAAAATACAGAGAAATATGAAAAACCTAAAAATGTTTTAGAATATTATACAGAATTATCAAATAAAAATGTTGAAGAAGAAAAATTGTTAGAAGAAGAATTTAAAAATATAAATTTTAAAAAAAAATAATAAGAATATTGAATCTTTTTATTTTTTTTTATATTTTTTTTTAGAATACTATATTATATAGGATGAATACTCCTAAAAGAATAAATGATAATGATAATAATAATAATAATAATAATAATAATAATAATAATAATAATGATGATTGTGCTCTTGATGAATTAGAGAAAAATGTTATCAATGATAGTACTAAACCATTATCGTTTAGAAAAGTAACGAATATTGTAATTCTATATGTATTAAAGTTAATTTGTAAGATTGATAAATTTAAAGTTTTAGTATATATTATTTATTTTTTGATTTATTTTATATTATACTATTCAATTGTTATACCAAAAGTATTTAATCCATTTAATCCAAGTAATAAAAAACCTTATATAACTGCAATTATTGTAATTGATGTATTTTATATTATTGGATTGATATGTTTATTGGGTTATTATTTTAAAAATATGAGTAATAAAAATATTAATAATGATAAATTTAAAATTATAACTACATTATTACCTATTTTAGTAACAGGTATTTTAGTAGCATTTAATGTGTATATATATAATGAATATTTAGTTAAAATGTCAGAGTCAAAAGTAACAAAAGTTATATATGGTATAATAGCAGGAATATTTTATATTATATTTTTAGGGTTATTTACATATAATATTAATAGTAATATAAATATTGAATTTTTTTTATCATTGCAAATTTTAGTATTATTCTTTGTTGAATATATTTTAACAACAAAATATTCTATGACGAATATATATAAAAATCTTAAAAATGATGATTTTTCAACAATAACTACAACTTGTTTTTCATCAGGAACTATTGAAAATTATAGTGATGATGATAGTACAAATAATACAAATAATCAATTAGTTTCCATAGCTTCACAGTATGGTGATGATTATTTGAAAACAATTGGAAATATACCTGTTGCATTTTTAAATAAGACTACTAATGAGTATCAAGATTTAGTATTAGCTGATTTTTATTATCCAGGATCTTACTACTCTTACTTAGCAAATTCACCATTAAATGGAACACCTAACTTAGATGCTCTTAAAATAGCACTTACTGATTTTAAATGTAGAATCATACATTTAGATATATATTCTGATAGTTCAGACCCTTATGATCCAAAAGCAAAACCAGTAATAAGATGTGAAAATATGTCAGAAAATGCAAAGTCTTTAAGTTTTTCAGAGACAATTGGATTAATAAATAAATATGCTTGGATAAATAATGATCCAAATAATGTATCATATCCATTATTTTTATATTTAAATTTTAATTTTAATAATGATAATATAAATATTTATATGATAATATATAAAACTTTATTAAAAGTTTTTTCAAAATATTTTATTGATAAAAAATATAGTTTTAGTGGAAGAAATAGTACTTTTTCAGTCTCATTGGCAAAAATGAGAGAAGCTCTTGGTAAAATTATTATAGTAAGTAATGTATATCCTACAAAAACATTATTAGATGAATTAATTAATGCATCAACAAATGGTTTAAATAATAATTTCACTATAAATGAGTATAAAGCTAACTATATAAAATTTCCAAGTACTGGAATATCACAAGATAATGATAAAAATATATTATTAAATAATAGTAAAAGTAAAATTAATTTATATTATTCAGTTCCAAATATAATATACAAAAATAATAATCAAGATAAAGCTGGAATATTTAATCCGTCTTTTCAAGATTGTGCACAATATGGTATACAATCTACACTAATGTATGTATTTACACCTGATGATAATCTAAATAAATGGATGGAGTTTTTTAAGAATAAAAATGATTTGAATCCAGTATTAAAGGATGAATTATTAAGATCTATAAATATTGAACAAGAACCAATTCAAGAACAAAATCCAGTTGTTGGATTACAAAATCCACAAAAATATTGTGTTATTCCTGGATTAATTTCTACACAAAAATCAAATTTATCAAATAAAAGTACTAATATATCATGTAATAAATAATAATTATAAGATGTAATTTTATATATTTTTTAATTTTTTTTATAAAAAAAATTAAAAAATATATTGCTCATTAATATATGTCTAACTCAAATAATAAAAATTCTAATAATTTTATATTAGGAGTTAATCCCAACAATAATTATATTAAGCCAAGTAATAAATTAATTAATCATATAAAAAATTTAGAAAATATTAGTAGAAATAATATTAAAAATAATAGAGAAAAAATGAGTAATGTTGTTAATGATTTAATTAAAAAATTACAAAAAGAAGTAGTTATATTAAATGATGAAATTAAAAGTTTTAATGTAGAAAAAAAACAAATTATGGAAATGAATGAAAAAGAGAGAGAGCGTTTAAAGGAAATTATTAGAAAAACATATGTTATGATAGTAACTATAACAAAATCTATTCAATTAAATCAAAATGGAAAAGTAAGTATGTTAGAAAACTTAAGAAAAACAATTCAAGAAAACTCTGGATTTTTAAATAATGTTAATGAAATAATGGAAGAAAAACCAAATACAAAGATTTCAAATAAAAATAATGGAAGTAATTTAAGAATTTCTAATATTATTACTGGAAATTTTAAAGAAAATAATAAAAAAAATAATAATGCACTTCTTCAAGAAAATAATATTAAAATTAATAATACAGAACGTCTTCAAGGAAATAATAATAGGATTAATAATAATTCTTCAGTTAATGAAATGAGTAATAATAGAATAAATAATAATTCTTCAGTTAATGAAATGAGTAATAATAGAATAAATAATAATTCTTCAGTTAATGAAATGAGTAATAATAGAATAAATAATAATTCTTCAGTTAATGGAATGAGTAATAATAGAATAAATAATAATTCTTCAGTTAATGGAATGAGTAATAATAGAATAAATAATAATTCTTCAGTTAATGGAATGAGTAATAATAGAATAAATAATAATTCTTCAGTTAATGGAATGAGTAATAATAGAATAAATAATAATTCTTTAGTTAATGGAATGAGTAATAATAGAATAAATAATAATTCTTTAGTTAATGGAATGAGTAATAATAGAAGAAATAATAATTCTTTAGTTAATGGAATGAGTAATAATAGAAGAAATAATTATTCTTCAGTTAATGAAATGACTAATAATAGAAGAAATAATTATTCTTCAGTTAATGAAATGACTAATAATAGAAGAAATAATCAAGAACGTCTTGAAAAAAATAATAATTCTTCAGTTAATGGAATGAGTAATATGATAATAAATAATAATCAAGAACGTCTTGAAAAAAATAATAATTCTTCAGTTAATGGAATTAGTAATATAACTAATACTGAATCTGTTAATGAAACAAATAATATGAGTAATTCTGAAAAAAAAAATAAATTAAATAAAAGTAAAATTATTCAACAAAAAATTAATACTTCTCAAATAACAAATAAAAATGCAAAAAAAGCATTAAATAATTATTTCCTATAAAAAATAATATTTAATTATTATAAGTTATAATTTATTATTAATAAATTATAAATATTTATTAAAAATATTTATTTATCTATCTCTTTTTTCATCTTCTTCTTCTTCTTCTTCATCCTCTTCTTCATCCTCTTCTTCATCCTCTGTATCATCTTCTGTATCATCTTCATCACTACTATCTTTATTCTCTTTTTTTATAAAATAATTAAACAGATCATGAGTTGAAAGATTTTTTTTTATTATATCATCTTCATCATTTAAAAGATCTTTTTTATTATTTAAATTTTCTGTTTTATCGGAAATAATATTATCAAGAAACATATTTGTTTTATCGTCTAGCTCACTAATTTTTCTTTTAATATCTATCTTAATATTTTTTTTTTGATTATCAACATTATTGCATATATTTAAAAAATCAAAATATTCATTATCTTCATTTACAGATTTAATATTAATAAATAAATTTTGTAGTTTATTAATTATAATAATTAAAACATTATCCAATAATATATTTTTTATTGATGTATATATTCCATAATGAACAAAACCTTCTTCTCCATATATTTTATATTCAATATTATTAAAATTATTTGGTAAAGTAAGTTCTAATTGAAAGTTTGCACCATTCTTTTTTATCTTTTTATTAAAAGTATAATTTTGAATCATTTTTTATTATTCTAATACTCTTTCTTTTAAATACTTAATTTAATAAAAATAATTATTTTTATTAAATTAAGTATTTAAGACTTATTTATAAATTTAATTTTTATAGAGGGCTTCCATTAACACTGTGATCAAATCCTTCTGGAAAGTTTAATCCTTGTGCATTTAATTCATTCTTAAATGTTGCAGTTGGACTGCAAACATCACTAACTGCTTCAAATCGTGGTGTATAATTTTGCATACAAGAGTCAGGTACATTTACACTTCCAGATTGTCTATGTTCATCATTACCATTTGATCTAGTATTAACATTTGTATTTCCTAATCTCATATCAAATGATTTTGATATATTATCTTCATTTACTAATGGGAAAAATGTCTCAATTGCAGAACTATCTCTCATTAACATTGAAGGTGTAGAATTATCTTCCATTGAAGGTATAGAACTATCTAACATATTATTTTTTATAACACTTGTGGGAGATACTAATGGATCGTTTAATTGATAATCTGAATTTCCTGTCATTCCTGTCATTCCTGTCATTTCTGTCATTCCTGCTGTAAAATTTTCATTATTTACCATATAACTTAAAGATATAACATATGAAATTCCTAATAGAATACCAATTGTTGGACATTTAGGTGATATATAAACAATTACTAATAGTATAAGTAATCTCACAATACTAAAATTATAAATATTTCCAACAAAACTATTTATATTATCAAATATAGTAGATGAGTATAAGACTAAAATAATTATAATAATTGATTTTATAATAGAATTATCCATAAATGATAACGAATTCATCCATACTTTATTTATATTTTTCATATCCATTTTTATAATTTAAAGTAAGATATTTTTTTTATGTTTTTATAAATTAATATAATTATTTAAAAATTAATTTTTATATTTTTAAAAAATTAATTTTTAATTTAATATTCAATATTTTCTTATATTATATCAGATATGAATCAAAATATTTGGGGTCCTCATTTATGGTTTTCATTACATACTATATCATTTAATTATCCTATAAAACCATCAGAAAAAGATAAAGAAGAATATAAGATTTTTTTTAAAAGTTTACAAGAGGTAATACCATGTTCTGTTTGTAAAAAGAATTATAAAAGACATTTAAATGAACATCCAATAGAAGATTATTTAAATAGTAGAAAATTATTAGTTTATTGGGTTATAGATATGCACAATATGGTAAATGCTGAAATTGGTAAAAAAATATTATCATATGATATTGTTTTAAAAAAATATGAAGATGTTTATAAGAAAAAAATTTTATTGGATGATTATGAAATTGTAAAGAAATCAAATGCAATAGATTATCCAAAAATAATAAATGGAATATTTTTTATTTTTTTAATATTATTAATTATAAATTTTATAAATATCTTAATGAAAAAATAAATTTAGCATTTTTTTAAAAAATCATCTACAATTATTTTAAAGTTTTCAATTGTATACTTAATATTCATATGTAAATTCAACAATGCATTCTTTTTCTCTATATTATAATCTCTAATCTTTGAAATTGCATTATTAAATGATATCCATTTAATATCTCCTATTTCAATCTTTTGTGATAAATTATCCTTATTAATATATGGTACAAAATTATTATCTTTAATCTGCGAAATATAATATATATGTTTATATTTTAAATTATTAGATGCCATATATGTTTCTTCCAATGGTGTCATATTAATAATAATATATTCACAATCTTCTATATTTGTTTCTTCGCAAAATTCCCTTTTTGCACAATCTATATTTTTCTCACGTGAATTGCGACGACCTTTTGGAAAACCCCATTCAGGCTCTTTAAAATTATAAATAGTTTCGCTTAATAATTTATCTAATTTAAAATTAATATTTATTTCGTTCTTTTTTATAGTAATTCCTTTTTTTAAAATATTAAATTTATCATATGATTCAGTAAACTCTGAATTATTATTTGTAGGATTTTTATATTTTGAGTAAGGATCATTATGATCATTTGAATTTTCACACCATAAATCTTTCCATAATGTTAAAAAATCATTATTTTTTATCATTTCTCGTTCATGTACTGTAATAAAATTAATACTACGTTCTAAATAATCTAAATTATTAATATCATATTTACCTCTTATAAATTCAACATAATTTAAACTATTTCTACGTCTAATTAATAAATATTCAATTATATTATTATAATTACTTAAATCAATAATATCAACCTTACTTTTTATTTTTTTTAATTTTGTAATCTCTTCAGAACTAAATAAATAATTATTTTGTATTTTTTTTGAATATCCAATAATACTATTTAAATCAAAGTCATTAATATTTATTTTAAAACATATGATACCAATACTTATTATTGGACATAAACATTTTTTTGAATTATGTCCAGATTTACCACAATTTATACAAAATAATTTATTATCAAATTGCATATCATCTACAGTATCAACTTTAATATTTTTTATAAGATTTTGTATATCCATTATTTATTTAGTATTAATAATAAATATTACTTTAAGTATCTATTTTATTAGAAAAAATAAAAATAAAAGTAAAAATAATAAAAAGTAGAAAAGTATAAATATATCTTTTTCAAATTTTTTTTCTTTACAAAATATAGTAATGAATAAAAATAATAATTCATTTATGTTCTACCCTGAAATTGTAGATGAAGATTTTAATCAAAAAATATATGAAAAAAAAGAATTTCGCGATACAGAAATTAAAGAAAAAGTAGATTATAATAAATTAGATTTTAATAAAAAAGATTTTATGCTTGAACCTCATCAACTTTTTTTAAAAAATTATATATCTCCTGATACACCATATAATGGTATTTTAGTATTTCATCAAACAGGTGTTGGAAAAACATGTACTGCAATATCAATTGCAGAAGGCTTCAAAAAAACATTAAAAAATATGAATAAAAAAATATTAGTATTATCAACACTACAGCAAAACTTCAGAGAAGAGCTATATAGTTTTTATAAAGAAAGAATTAAAAAAAATCCAGAAGATATTGTGCAGTGTACTGGTAAAGCATATGAGTTAGGAGAAGAGAGTATTTATTTAACACAACAACAAAAAGAACGCGAAATATATAAATTAAAAAAATCTTATTATCAATTTTTTGGTTATAAAAAATTTGCAAATTATATTACTGATAATACAGGAGGATGGAAAGGTGACGAAGAATTAATAAATGAAAAAATTAAAAAATTTATTTCAAAAGAATTTGATGACCGTGTAATTATTATTGATGAAATACAAAATATAAAGACTGATAATAGAAAAGAATTAAAAAGTGTTCAACCTATATTACAATCTATTATAAAATATGGTAAAAATATTAAACTTGTATTAATGAGTGCAACACCAATGTTTGATAGACCAGACGAAATTATATTTTATATAAATCTATTATTACAAAATGATGGTAGAGATACTATTAATAAAAATGATATATTTAATAGAAATGATGGTACATTAAAATTAGATGCTGAAAAAAAATTAAGAGAAGCATTTAAAGGATATATATCATATGTACGTGGTGAAAAACCATTTATTTTTCCATTTAGAATTTATCCAAAAAATGCAGTTGTACCAGATTATAAATATTATATTAGTGGTAAAAAGATTGAAGATGATAAAAGAATAAGATATACAAAAATTATACTGTGTAATATGAAAAATGTACAATCAAATACTTATACATATTATTTGAGGAAAAAAATAAAAGAAGGAAAAATTAAAGAGGATATTGATAATGAATCTCAAGAAGATATAACTTCAAATGGAGGAAATGAAGATGAAAAGAAAGATATGGGATTATTATACGATTTAACTAAAATATCAAATATTACATTTCCAATTTCAGATAATAGTAATTCAAATAGTAACAGTAATAATAATTATAATAACAATTTTAAATCAAAATCAACTGAAAAAAATAATTTAAATAATATTGGATCTTTCAGCAAATCTTCGATTGATACTGACTATGACAATGGATATGGGGGATATTATAAAGTTAGTAATATTATTGGATCTAAAAAAGTTGTCCAATATAGATATCAGTCACATGCAATATTTGATAAAGATACTAATAATGAGGCACCATTTGCAGATGAAAAGCATTTAGCAGATTATTCTACAAAATTTTCAAGTGCATTAGAAACAATTAAAAAATCAACTGGATTAGTATTAGTATTTTCTCAATTTATTGAGCAAGGTGCTCTATCTTTTGCATTAATGTTAGAACAAAATGGTTTTGATAGAGAATGTGATGATGGAGAGTATAAATTACTTGATTATAATGCAAATAAACTTAAAAAAGGTGGAAAAAGAAAATTTATATGTTACAAATGTGGTAAAGAAGCAAATTATATAGATCATTATGATGAAAAATCAAGTAATTATCATGTTTTTAAAAGAGCAAAATATATATTATGTATTGGTGAATCAAAAGATATTGTTAAAATTAAAAAAGAAGAAGCATTAAAAAAATTTAGAGATAGGAAAAATATGTATGGTGAAGAGATTAAAGTTATTATTGGAACACGTATTATTAGTGAAGGTCTTGATTTTAAATATTTACGCCAAGTTCATATTTTAGAACCATGGTATAATTTATCACGTCATGAACAATTAATTGGTCGTGCAATTAGATATCTATCGCATAGAGAGTTACCTTTTGAAGAACAAAATGCTGAAATTTATCAATATGCATCTATTTTAAAAAAGAAGAATGATGAAATAACAGTGCGAGAATCAGTTGATCTAAAGAATTATAGAATTGCTGAAAATAAAGATATTATTATTAAAAATATTACAAGAATAATGAAGGAATCTGCTGTTGATTGTGTACTATTTAGAAATTCAAATATTATTACTAGCGACAAAAAAGTAAAACAGATATCTTCGAGTGGTGAAATTTTATATATTCCTTTTGCTGATAAGCCATATAGTGCAATGTGTGATTATAAAGAAAATTGTAATTATGTATGTAATTGGATGCCAAATCCTAGAATAAAATATCCAATAAATACAGATACTTATAATATACGTTTTGCATCAAATGATATTGAGAAAATAAAAAAAGAGATTAAAAATATGTTTAGAGAAAATATTGTTTACTATTTGGCAACTATTGAAAATCATATACTAGAAAAAGATAAAAA
>Ga0214921_10011741_pt1 | contig 10588 bp, 6 predicted proteins | sample LL1505_MetaG_FD_177992 | JGI IMG/M metagenome (GOLD analysis project Ga0214921, IMG submission 177992) | Freshwater microbial communities from Lake Lanier, Atlanta, Georgia, United States - LL-1505 | ecosystem: Environmental > Aquatic > Freshwater > Lake | place: USA: Georgia | collected 2015-05-28
TGCTGAACGCGCTCGAGCCAAGATTGCCGCCGAGAGGATGCTTGCGCAAACAGTCGATGCGCGAATCAGCTGGTACGAGCGGGTCTGGTTAATCTATGCCTGCGCACGGGTCGCCAAAGCTTGATCGGCTTAGCTCAGGTATGCCACTATCCCAGTCTCAAATTGAAGGTTATTGTATGATCCGTCGGTGACTGGGCTAAAGGAATTTATACAGTTGGACTGGGGCGTGAGTGATCAAGCTTGGACTGTGCTCGCTTATACGTCGGTGTTCCTGTGCTCGGTGCTTTGCACATTCATCGTTGTGGCCACGACGAAACATCACCGTGAATTCACCGGCGACAGGCCTGCCGGCATCCAGAAAATCCATCAATCTGTCACCCCACGAATCGGTGGACTTGGCATTTACTTGGCACTTTTTTTTGCGGTTCCATTGATTGGAAGCGGGCACAAACTGCTCCATGGGTTGTTACTTGCTGCATTACCAGCATTCATAGCAGGATTCGTCGAGGATCTGACAGGGAGGATCAATCCACAGGTCAGGCTTGCCGCCACCATTTGCTCAGGCCTGCTTGCCTGCTTGCTCACTGGGTACCACCTCACCATGTCGAGTGTGCTGATTTTATCGACAGTGCTGAGCGTGTATTGGCTTTCGGCTATATTTACGGCGCTCTCAGTCGCTGGCGTCGCAAACGCCTTCAACATAGTTGACGGCTATAACGGGCTCACTGGTTTTTCGACCCTCTTGTTAATGACAGGGCTTGGCACCATCGCCCATCATGCGAATGACTTTCAAGTTGCAAGCCTCTGTGTGGTGATCGGGTGCGGGACTGCGGGTTTTCTTGTGTTTAACTGGCCGCGCGGAAAGATCTTTCTGGGTGATGGTGGCGCTTATTTGCTAGGCTTTACTGCCGGTTTTATAGCCGTAATGCTTGTGGAACGAAATGAAAGTGTTTCCCCTTTTTCAGCCTTGTTGGTCTGTATTTATCCAATCACCGAAGTGATTTTCAGCGTCCTCAGGCGTCGGTCAAGACAGATGTCGCCGAGCAGACCCGATAAATTCCATCTTCATAGCTTACTTGGCCGTCGACTCATCATGCGACGCTTTGCGCATTTAAGCGGGGTGACGCGAAATTCGGTCACCGGCGTTTTTATGGCAATGCTGTCGCTACCTTCAACGCTCGTTGCCCCGTTCATTTACCATTCCGCAATGGGTTGTCTCTCTGCGATTACATTGTTTGTAGTGTTTTACACCTGCGTTTACCGTTACCTTGTGAAATTTCGATCGCAATACAGTCCATCGTACCAATCGACTTTCAATCAAGATTCAGTGAAGATTTTACGATCAAAATGAAGGTCTCCGTTGATTTATCGAGTCATTCAGCCGAACCTTTTGCCGAAGCAATCGTATGTTTCGAGATTTTGTTTATCAACCGCTCGCCAACCTAATTGTCTACGCAAAATAATCGATGGAATTCCGCACTGATTATCCTTCTTGGATTCTCATGCTTGCTCTACCTTTATCGAATCGATAAACCGAGCGCGCCCTTTTGGGATGAAAACTACTATATCGCCACGACCGAGCGATACAAGGCAGGGCTGGCCCATCTCGAATCGCATCCACCAATCGGCCTAATGCTGATCGCTGCCGGCGATTGGCTCACTGGCGCAAATTCAACGCTTTCAACCGCCCCACTCGCGCGGGAACGCCATGTCAGCGGCGACCAAATACCCAAAGGCTATTCCTTCGTCGGTATTCGCTTGTTTCCGAGCCTTTTTGCAATTCTTTGCATCGCAGCATTTTTCGCGTTGCTACGCAGATGTTCGGGTAGCGATTCGGTGGCACTTGCAGCATCAGTCCTATTACTGGTCGAAAACAGCTTCATCACTCACTTTAGAGCCGCGCACCTTGACAGTATTCAACTATTCTTTGTTCTTTGCACGATCTATCAGCTCGTCGTCGTGTGGAAACGGAACCTAGCAATCGGCGTCAAGGACTTTGCTATCTTTGGAGCACTTTGCGCTGCTGCGACGCTTGTGAAGGTCAACAGCGTCTTTTTGCTTGCGCTAGCGCCTGTCATGCTACTGAGAGACCTTAGCTTTGTTCGGTCGGCTAGCCGTTATGGGAAATTTGATCGGGTTTTCACCAACTTGGGTGGATTAAGCGGAGGCGCGATCGCAGTATGCTTCGCGGTATTCGCTTTGCACACTATCCTGGGCAGCCATACGCCTGATCGCAACAGTCCGTCGGGTCAAGTGACCTGGGCCCATTCAAGCGACACTTACAAAGCTTACTACACCGGACAAGAAGGCTTGTCGTTTTTCGTTGTTCTTCATGTAATTCGCGACTACGGGCGATTTATGAACCAAGACCATCGTGGTGTCCCCAAACTCGATATTTGCAAACCGGGAGAAAATGGCTCACACCCAACATCATGGCCGCTGAACAGAAAAACAATCAACTATCGATGGGATTCAAGCGATGGACGAACAAGTTACGTACAACTCGTGGGCAATCAGGTCAACTGGGCCATTGGCCTCATTGGCGTGATCCTAGCAATATCGATCACCCTAGCGCGGCGAATATTTAAGTCAACTACGGTCGATCACCGGGTCGGTGAATTCATTGAATTGATACTTGGTCTCTACCTACTCTACATGGCGATCGTATTTTATATGGCAGAGCAACGCGTCATGTACCTCTATCACTACTTTGTGGGACTCCTTCTTAGCTTGATGCTGGCAGGACTCTCATTTAAAGCCATCATCGAAATCCATCGAATCAAACGTGTTAAGGCGAATATCATCTTAGTCACGGTCGCTTTAGCGTCAACTGCGAATTTTGCTTGGCTTGCTCCTTTGAGTTTGCATTACCCACTGACAAAAGCAGAGTGCGAAGCAAGGAATTTTCTTCAACGTGTGGTCGAATGCCAGTGAGATGGACTCCTCAATCCATTTTGCATTGTCTTTTCTTCACCTATAACCCGATTTTGCGCCACTTGCTTGCGACCTCTTGATCCTGCATGGCCTGCCGCCAGCTTCGTCGGATAAAAACAAAAAGCAAGAGGGCGAAACCGGTAGCCAGCGCTGAAATCACTGCAATCAAAGCCTTTTTCGGTTTTGATTTTCGCTCCGGCGCTTCAGCTGCGTCGATCACTTGAATAATCGCACCCTCACGGCTTTCGTCGATCTTGGCAATTTCGAATTGGCGCGCCATTAAGTCAAACAAAGTCTCCTGATACTTGTATTCACGAAATCGGCTGATGTAATCTGAGCTTCGCGCATTGACCCCTTCCGTTCGTGGCGTTGGCCGAGCGCCCTGGGACTTGTCCAACTGCGCTCGTAATGCCGCAAGTTCGTTGAGCGCTTGCTTGAAGTCGGGTGCAGCCTCTTTCAGATACGATCGCATCGCTGCCAGTTCAACCTCCTTCGCGGTCACCTGAGCGCTCAACTGGGCGATCTCGACCACAGCGGTCTGCGGTTGCGTTTTCAGGATATCTGCATCCGTGCCGCCCGTCTTCAAAGCAAGTTGCGCTCGAGTCAGATCCTCTTTCACCTTCATCAGTTGGCGTTCAAAAAAAACCCGCCGCTGCTGAGCCTCGGTCACAGCTAACTTTGAAAGCAAAATGGAGAGTTCCTCCACATACGCATTCGCGATCTCGGCGGCTCGCTTCGGATCGTTATCTTCAACTTCAACCACCATTAACCCGTCTTTTTTTCCCGGATCGATCCGTGTCCGTGCCTCAAGCGTTCGCCTAGCGTCCTCTCGAAGCTTTGACTCATAGACTCGCATCAAATCGAATCGATCAATCAGTCGGTTTTCAACCGACGATGAGCGCATCAGAGCGACGAATTGATCGGAAGGACTTTTCAAACCCGCAGCCGCACCCGCAGCACCCGCAAGCGCTCCTAACTGCGCTAGCATGGCAGATGCGGATGATTGTTGCTGCTGTGGGGGCATCAAAAGCACCTTGGCAGTAAAAACCTCCGGCAGCATAAAGCCAACACCGAGAGCTACAGCGCCTGCTGCGAGCGGGCCGGCGATAAGGAGTCGGATGTTCTCGACGAGAACCAGAAGAAGATCCAGCAAGCTGATCTCGTCGTCGCTATCAGAATCAGCCATAGCCACCCCGTGAGAGTCGCTTACTGCCGCAAAATCTTGATTGCTGCCGCCCCGATGCCGAGTTGGCCGAGGACGGTAGCAAAGTCGCGTGCCGACCGCATAAAGCTTGTCCACGCCGACTCTCGGTCGAGCTTCTCGGGCACAACAACGGTATCGCCGGGATACAGTTCTTCCGAATCAATACCGCTAGCTGCCAAAGAAATGATTGTCTGCTTCCTTGTTTTGATCGAACCATTGGCGCGGATCACGAAAATCTCGTTTCGATCGGCCTCGGCCCGAAGACCTGCCTGCTCCAGATAGTCAATCACACGTCTTCCAGGTTTGTATACCAGCGCCGAATCAAGGTTAACCGCACCGAACACAGACACCGAGGCAGGCATCGCTGGCAGATAAATACGGTCGCCATCTTCAAGCGCAATCTTCGGAAGGTTCGCCGAGGAAAACTCGAGATCTAGCGCAAGCCGTCCCGATGCTTTGAGGGTTGCAAGTTGTGCCGACATTGATTTCGCCGCCTCTAGACGCTCCTTTGCAAGCGCTAGCTGCGCGGGATCGATGTTTTGACTGAGGTCGGTCGACAAGGCATTGAGTCGCTCAGCCAAGCGCTGTTTCACTATCAACAGACGCTTTTCCTGATCGATGAGGATCGACTCTCGGAAAAATTCTGTAGCGTAAACATACGCATTCTCCGTCTTTCCGCCCGCACGTTCGAACAAATCAGCAGCAGATTCGCCTTCAACAACCGGATAGACCCCAGGGCGATTGACTTCTCCTTCGATGCGCACCAACCGCTGCGTCAAGCGCTTGGGCATCGTGAAATCAGACTTTGTGAAGATTGTCACTACATCGCCCGGCATCAGTGCAATATTCGATTCTGGATCGCGTTCAAGCAAAAGCTTTCTCAAGCTGAACGCAATCAGTTGCGGCTGAAGCTCTTTCTCCGTGAGGCGCTCAATAACAGCATAGTCCCAATGCGGCTCTTCGATGCGATCTCTGAATCCGGTCACCACAATCTTTTTTCGGGCCTCTGGTTCGCGCACTCTTCCAGCTCGGTCGCCAAAGTTGCCGTCACGATCTGCGCGGCCCACTCGATCTGCGGGGCTGGTATCCCTAAGCGAGGGATTCGGCGCATCCTGAAACTGAACCAGTCGGTTCTTCCTCACGAAGTAATTCGGATCCATCAACGCATTTGTTTCCGGGATTAAATCGCTTAGCTTCATACCTTCGATGAAGGCGTGACGTATCGGCATGGCAACGTTGCCGCGCAATGTCACCGCATTTGAAAAGCGAGGGGACAAATCGAGCAGTCGAACAATATCCCCGTCTTGCAAAGGCGTCTGTAGTTCGTCGCCGAGCAGAGACTTTTCGATTATTCGTCGGGGGGCATCCTTATCAGTCGGATCGATTCGCTCAATCACAACCCGATGCTCGTTTACGAGGTGGCGGGCAACCGATGCGATTTTCAGCAATCCCCCGAGCGTTCGTTCTGATTCGGTCAGTTCAAAAATCGCAGATTTATCCGGGTGACCGACAAGTGCAATCCTTACACCGACCGGGGGGATAATGATCACGTCGCCTGACTGAAGGCGCCTATCTTTCGAAGTATCGCCATCACGAATGAATCCGTAGAGATCAAAATCGCCGATGATTTGATTTCCGCGACGCAGCTTGATCGAGCGCATTGATCCGGTATGCGATGCGCCTCCAACCGAGAATAGGGCATTTACCAGCGAAGAAAGCGAACTGAGAGTCCACTTCCCAGGGCGCGACGCCTCGCCTACCACGTAAACGTCAATCGTTCTGAGCCGTCCAAGCGTGACCGATAGCTGAAAGTCTCTGAAGTAGCGCGATAGCGCTTTGGCGATATGGTCTTCGACTTTCGATGCACTCACACCCTGGATCGATAGCGGGCCGAACTTTGGAATCTGGATCAATCCGTTACGGTCGACCGCAACCCTGAAGTTTGCCTCCAACATGCCCGAGATTGTGATCGCAAGTTCGTCGCCTGGTCCGAGAAGGTAGTCCGACGGCACCGGTGAATCCTCAATCGGCGCAAAACCTTGCGATGGCATAAAGAAATTCATGCCATACATTGGCAACAACTCGCCCGTTGCCTGCTCGACGAAGCGTTGAAACGCGCTTAGGATCATCGGCTCATCTCTGCCCTCTGATTTGGTACCATCACCGAGAGTGCTGCCGAGAGGCAAAACCACTTCAGGCGCTACAAAACGCTCTACGGGTGATAGCAACTGTCGGCCCGCAAAGGGGCGTTGGGGCTTTCGGGAGGCAGTTGAGACAGCAGATTGCATTGCAGAAGGCAGCGGCAGCACGCTCGCGTTTTCAGGCAAAGCGCCAGGGCTAACAGCAGGCCCCCTTAAAATCTGACCTGGCGGACTTTGTGCGTTGAGATGTCCCGAAGGCCACAGCAGGATCAGGATCAGAACAAAGATTAGGATTGCTTCCAGGGCTGTGAATTGCATATCCCCAGATGCTGCAGTCTCCGAAGTCTTGAAGCTCTTTCTTGTAGCCAAGGAATTGCAAACAATCATAACATTCAAGTTTATAGAAAGAAAATCGTTTGAAGCCAATATAGTTCTAGTCTACACCAAGGTCATACTTGAGCGATAATAAATGCGATTGACCAAAAGCCGATTCGATCATTCAAACAATAAACCGCTTGCCTCGACTGCTGACCCTCCCGGATTCATGACTATGATCGATTATTTATTCTCAAAATACTGGGGCTGCGAACCGAAGGGGAGTCGATTGCCGTGAGGCTATCGATCGTGCTGCCCTGCTTCAACGAAGCGCCCGTTTTGTCGCATACATTAACGACGATTCAAGCACTTCTCCTGGAACTGAGAGCGTCGTCTCAAGTGGTGAGCACGGAGATCATTCTGGTTGACGACGGTAGCACCGATCAGACTTGGGCGATGATTGAGTCATTCAGCCGCGAAGATCAAACAGTTCACGGCATCAAGCTCAGCCGAAACTTTGGCCACCAATCGGCCTTGCTTGCAGGACTTTTTCATGCAACCGGCGATGCAGTGATCAGCTTGGACGCTGATTTGCAAGACGACCCCGCAGTCATAGCTCCAATGATCGATGCTTACAAAAAAAATGCCGATGTGGTTTTTGGCGTTCGAGAGGATCGGACTTCAGATTCTTTTTTTAAGCGGCAAAGCGCGGTTTCTTACTATAAGTTCATGCACTTTATCGGTGTCAATCTCGTCGAGAATCATGCTGACTTTCGATTGATGTCAAGGCGCGCGATATCGTTTTTGGGCGAGTATCGTGAAACAAATTTGTTTCTCAGAGGCCTGATTCCGATGCTCGGTTTAAGGTCGGCGAAAGTCGGATATCGCAGATCGGCCCGCGCTGCTGGGGTTAGTAAGTATCCAACACTCAAGATGATCAGTTTTGCCTGGCAAGGCATCACGAACCTCTCTGTTGTCCCCTTGAGGTTGATCACACTTGCGGGCTTAGGACTTGCACTGGGCAGCTTGGCCATTACTGTTTGGGCGCTTTGGATCGGGATTTTCACCGAAAAAGCGGTGCCGGGCTGGACTTCAACCGTCGCGCCACTGTACTTTCTCGGCGGCGTACAGTTGCTGGCCATTGGTATCGTCGGTGAATACGTCGCAAAGATTTATATGGAGGCAAAGCGTCGGCCAAACTATCTGGTTGAGAGCGTAACCGCTGGTCTCGAAGTGACTCGGGAACCGAGTGCTAGTCCACTATCAGATCAGCCGCGCTGAGCCGAGGTTTGACCCAACGATCAAAGGCATACTGCAAGCGATCAAGGTGAAAAGGGGTGTAGGCTGGTCCGAGCCGGTCGAAGTCGCGCAGGATCGCCCCGGTTGCGAATGGAATTCCAGAGCCAACCCCTAAATGCGCATAGAGGGGATAGCCCCCTGCGCCGACAAACGCATTGTCCTTGCGCCCAACGGTTGTCGCCAGTCCCACGGCATAGCGCGGCAAGCCGCGAAGATCGAAGGGCAACGAGCCAGTGTGAATCTCCCGGCGAAGACTTAAGGGAAAGGAGAGTTCGATACCGGCAAATGCCACTTCGCGCCCTCCAAACCATAAGGGGCGGGCATCCTTGTATTGCTGAATGAAAAACCCGAGGTTCACATCACCGAACCAGTGCCGCGAGGCCAGTCCGACGGAATTGTCACGATTCCACCACCGACCGTAGGTGGCTTCAAGTTGCCAGTCTGTGTTTGTGGGTAACCAGCGGTAGCTCAACGAACTGGGCTGGCCTGGTCGGTATCCGCTAAGGTCACCCTGATAAAGGTAACGGTGCGAGGCCAAGGTAAGCGCATGCTCACCATTGCTTGAGTCCCAACGCAGCTCCCCGCCACCGCCCAGCCAATCTTCAAACGGGCGGCCAACACTGATACGACCTGAAACCATACCGCCTATGGGCGACGGCAAGACCGAAGGCAGCGAGAAGGCCTGATGGAGCATCAGACGGCCATTCGCGGTTTGTGTGCGCCAGAAGGAAAAAATCCCGCCGGTATCGTAATCGCGACTGTGAGCGATATGAACCTGCCGGATTCCCTCCAGGATAGCCCCCTGCCAAAGATGCAACCAGGGGTTGATCACCGCGCCTACCGAGTAATCCCAAATACCGTACTCGGTCGCGAAGGCATAGTGACTACTCGGACCGAGGTGCAGTCTTAACTTTTCCCAGGCTGGTCTGAATCCTTTGATCAGCCAGATAACCGGCCGATCCGTGCCGGGCGCATCTGACGGTTTACGGGTCGCGGTATCCTGAGAGTGCTTTGGCGGAACCGTTTCGGACGGTTCCTGAAATCGAATCAGCAGCGCATTAGCTTCTGGGCATCGTGCCTCTCGAAGCAACCAGCCGCGCAAACACTGGATATCCCCTTCAACCCAAACGATCGGTACATTCCAACGTCTGAGCACTAGCCGGTAGCGTTCGGTTCTCCCGGCTGATGAAAATGCAAGATTTCCGAGCGCCGCACCCAGAGCGTCAAGCTCACTGTGCGTGTAGCCCATGTTATTGACCGAGAGTACAACTTTTCCACCGTCAGTTGAATAACCAATGGCAATATCGCTAAAGCCTTCCTTTGCCAGCACATCGGCCAGTGAGCTTGCAGCCTGCTGTAGTGTATCGATCGCACGGCTACCGTCCGGTTGAGCCCTTGTTTCGTCCGGCTGCTCTGAAGAAGCTTCGACTCGATACTGTGTGGGCTTTGGCAGTGGCACGATCTGCGGCTGGGCATCTTGCCTCGTTTGCCGCGCCAAGAACGTTGAAGAATATGGCCTTAGCGTTGAATCGAGCGGGATCCGTAGTCCAAAGGCGAGGTGGGTCTCTGGGATGTCACGGCTTGGACCCAGCGCCCGATTGACTTGCAGGTGAAGTCGACTTCCCTGAGGAAAGCCGATTTGGCTGAGCAAACTGTCATCGAACAGAGAAAGGCCAACGACTCTATTCTCAGCAGTTGCCTCGGCATGCATTTTGAGCCAAGGCGCAATCGAAATCGACCCACCAACAAAGGGCCCGTCAAGCGGCATATGCTGAGAGAGGTTCTCCCTGCCTTTTGCAAAACCACCAGACAGCTCCCACCGGGATCCAAGATAACTGGCCACAACGAAGTTTGAGTAAAACGAAGTCGCAGCGCCTCCGACGTCGGTCGCTCCAAGCGCAACTCGAAGCTGCTTGAAAACCGGGGCGCTCGAAAGCCATCCAAGATCAAAACCGATCTTGCCGCTTGCTGACAAGTCGCGCATGCCACAGTTCGGATCGCTGTACATGCGACACTGCAATGTGTTTGCTGCCACCCGTCCTGAAACCTCCGCAAAGGAGGTCAAGCCAAAAAGAAGCGTGAGGTTGTGACCACCTAAGCGATCAGTTCCAAGCACCGAGGGGCTGTAGTCGACACTGACTGAGCCCTTGTCTCCGATACCCGCGCTGGGCACAAAAACATAGCCCGAGAGCCCATTGACTGAGTTGGTCTGTTGCTGGGCAACGGTCGACCCCAGCCAAAGGGCTGTAACGAGCCCAAAGGCCAGCGATCGTGGGGACACTGACGAACAAAAACGCTAAATCAAGATCAGTTGCCGCTTGCAGCGCAGAAGATAGCGGTGTTCACGCCAGTACCTGTTGCAGTGCCAGTCACGATTACCGCAACCGTGCCCGTTGGAGCGCCCCCGAAGGCACCGGTAATTGTTCCAGTCCCTGTTGCTGTCCCGGTTCCGAGCGATCTTCCATATCCTTGGCTATTACAAACCAGGGTTTCGTTAGATGCAGAAGACGAGGAGCTGCTGGATGAGGTACTGGATGAAGAACTGCTCGAGCTTTCGGAGCTGCTACTTGAACTTGATGAAGAGCTGCTCGAACTTGACGAAGATCTGCTCGAGCTTGACGAGGAACTACTGCTCGAGCTGACGCTTGAGGCCGATGATGCACTTGAACTGGATGAAACAGAGCTCGATGAAGAC
>Ga0214921_10011742_pt1 | contig 10588 bp, 12 predicted proteins | sample LL1505_MetaG_FD_177992 | JGI IMG/M metagenome (GOLD analysis project Ga0214921, IMG submission 177992) | Freshwater microbial communities from Lake Lanier, Atlanta, Georgia, United States - LL-1505 | ecosystem: Environmental > Aquatic > Freshwater > Lake | place: USA: Georgia | collected...
TGAGTGGTCTACCACAGGCTCCGCCTGTTCCGCCTGTTCCACCTAGACCACAAACAGGGGTTCTACCACAGGCTCCGCCTGTTCCGGTTGGTCCGCCTCCACCACCTCGTTCACAAGAAGGGGTTCTACCAGTTCCTCCACTCAATACAGAAAATCCGGTTACAAACCAGCCTCCAAAAGTGAAGATAAGCGCGGATACAAATTCTGTAGAAAAATCGGCGATAAACGGTTTGATTAAGACTTCTTATAAATGGTTAACCCAATTATTTCCAAAAATAAAAATACCAGAAGCATTCAGGGATGGAACAGAAGAGTCTTATAGAGAAGAATTAGAAGAATTAGAAGAAGAAGGCGAATATGAAGAAATGGAACCTGAAGGCGAAGAACCCGAAGAAAAAGATACTAGAAAAATGGTGAAAGAAGGTATAGAAAGTGATATAAAAATTATATCAAAAGATAAAAAATTAGCAGATATATCTATTCAAACTTTTACTGAAGAATTAGCAGGAGTAATTCCTCCTAGTATTCCGATAAATAAAAATATATTTTAATCATATAGATGTCTTTTGATACAAAAAAAAATATAGATGATTCGGCAGATAATATTCAATTTAATTATTATTCAACCCCGTTTTATAAATCACAAATGTTACATTCGACGCAAAAAGGAAAAGATTTAAAAAACGGGGGTGTAAAAGTCCCATATTCATCGAGAGAGAACCAACCGAATATATTTGTTTTTGGAAATGGATATGTCACAAAGAGTCTATCGATTGTTAAACCCATTCATAATGTAGATAATAAAGAATATGACGCAGAACTTATCATCGAACATTTGCCTCTTACGAATTTTGCCGACCGTTTATTCACATGTTTTTTATTAAAAACCAAAAAAGGAGTATATAATGATTTGGACGATTTAATCGGTGGACGCGATTGTGTTATTGCTTTAAATCGATATATAAGACCACAAAAAACGGTTGTATACAAAAATAGCGGGTATCTAGAATCTTCTCTAGTAGTTATATTTACTGAAGTTATTTATGTAGACAGCGAATTTGAAGAACTCCAACCCGGAACCATATCATTATCCCCTTACAAGGACCCCTATTCAATTATGAATGCCAATCCCGTTTTAGGAGGTTTACCAAAGACACTAGAAGGAATGACTTCGAACACAACGGAAGAAACGTCACCCGTTGTAGTTGCTGGATATTGTCAACCAATCGATGAAACGGACCCCACTATTGCTGAAACAACCGGTGTAATTATTCCTATGGATAGTAAAATAGTTGCCGATAACGCAACAAATTCGACACTAAAAACGATGATGAACTTTTTTGGGTTTTTTATTATGGTCATCATCGCAGTAATGGTTACACCGGTCGCTCATAAAATATTTATTACCGAATTGATAATGGATAATAAAGAGGAATTCACTTCACAACAACTATTGAATCGTGCGAATGCCGCGGATATATATACAGGTGCCATTATATTCGGGTTTTCACTCGCGTTTATTAATTATGGGATGTTGAATAATGCCACGGTCGCTACTATTGTAGGTATGTATGTTTTCGTCTTTTTTATCACTTCTGTCATTATTTTACAATATTATCGAATTTTTAAAACAGACGAATATTTACAACAATTTAAGGGAAAAGACGGCAGTAAACCGAATTTTAATGATATAGAAATGGACTGGGGATTGATTAATGATAATATTGTTAGTCTGTTTTTTCAAAGAACAGTCGAGCCAAATACAGACCCTGCCACGAAAAATACAAAACCCGAAATACCTGTATATCATTTCCAATTCGGGTTTCTCGTAGTTTTATTGTTTTATGCCGTCTTTTTATTGCTTTTACACGCTTTTAATTTAACGAAAAAAATGGGGAATTTCTTTTATACTTCTCTCAATTTTTATGGCATCACATTCGGTATTTATATGAGAGCATTAATTAATCATTACCAATTACAAAGCAGTAAAAAATCGATGGCTTCATAATTCGAGCCCCCATTCGATAAATTGTCATAATATTTCCTTTATGACAATTTACAATAACATCTTATCGATGACCAACTAATTTAGAAGGGAGGGGTTTGCTACGCTTAGTAGGGGGAACCGTAGGTTCCCCTACCTTACTTGTAAAGAGACCCCGAAGTTTTTTCGATGACTGGTTTGAACCCTACACCAAGAGTGGTATCCGTATGATTAAACACTTGAGCAGGAGCCATTTTTGCTATTACATCTTCTTCTAAAGTCACAGATGGAGAGGGATTCATCTGTTTCATTTCAAAACTGCGTTCAGCTTCACTCGCTGAAGAACGAATGATATAATTATCCGATGCGGCAATTTTGACTAAAGAACTTCGGCGAATGAGTTCATAGGCAACAAAAATGAAAACGACTCCTAAAATAGGATTTGTATAAAAGAATAAATACAAAGTCAAAACAAGGGCCACTAGAAGTCCTATCGGTGTATTGATTATTCCCGCTAAAAAGAAAGGCGTCTTAAAAGGAAATATTATATAAACCACGAAAACAATAAGTGTTGCTGTTTCTAAAGGAGACAAAGATTGTGTGAAATCGCTTAGTTTCATTATATAATATTCGTGATTTTTTTATCTATCCTAAAAAAGATATAAAAAGAAAACTATATAATATATGAATGCCTCCAAGAATTCAAATTAAACCAAAAAAGCCAATCGAGAGTCTCGCAACAGAGTATAAAGAAATCGTTCGAACATCGGCTTATTTGGGAAAAAAAGGATATACTATTCCCAAATCGGTTTTATCGGTCGGGGATTTGGAAGTTGTCAAAAAGGAATTATATTTGACACCCTTTACGATGGGGCCAAAGTTGAAGGGTGCTAGTGATGGCTCTTTTCCTGTGTATCGAGAAAATGCGTCGAAAATATATGTGCCTCGTTTTTGGGGGGTGGGTCGTTATGGTATGCCTGATAGGTCGGATTTGACTATGGGGGATGATATAGTCGTTCCATTTGTTAGGGAGTTGCGTGATTATCAGACGAAAATTGTGAAAGTATATACGGATTATGTAGCGGGAGGTAGTGGAGGCGCAATTTTAGAGGTCCCTTGTGGTAAGGGGAAATGTTTGGGTCGTGGAACGCCTATTCTTATGTTTGATAGGTCGATTAAACCAGTTGAAGACGTTGTAGTGGGCGATTTATTAATGGGGGATGATTTGCGTGTTCGTAATGTTTTGACTTTGGCTCGTGGTCGTGAAAAGATGTATCGTGTGGCTGAAGTGGTAAATATAAATGATTGCTTAGATGGTCAGGTTTTATACAAAGAATGGTTTTATATGGTGAATGAGAGTCATATATTGTCTCTAAAACATAGAATGACGGGGGAAGTGTGTGATATGTCTGTTTTAGAATATTTATCAAAGAACGACCGAGCAGTTTGGATGGGATATCGTATTTCGGGTATATATCCTTGTCAATATGACATCTGTGTGACAGCTATGGAGGAGGATGAATATTTCGGGTTTGAAATAGACGGAAATAGGAGATTTGTATTAGGTGAAGGGACGGTTACACATAATACGGTTATGGCGTTGAATATCATTAGTATCTTAAAGAAGAAAACGTTGATATTGGTTCATAAAGAGTTTTTGATGAATCAATGGATAGAAAGAATCGGGGAATTTATGCCCTCAGCGAGTGTGGGGAAAATCCAAGGACCGGTGTTTGATGTAGAAGGACGCGATATTGTTATAGGAATGATACAAACGATGCATTCGCGAGATTTCGATGTGGCCCTTTTTGATTCTTTTGGATTGACGGTGATTGACGAAGTTCATAGAATAGGAAGCGAAGAATTTTCTAAAACGCTTTTTAAAGTAGTCACACCATATATGCTAGGGATTTCGGCCACAGTAGAAAGAAAAGACCGGCTCACTAAAATATTATATATGTTTATTGGACCGAAGATTTATTCGGAAGACAGAACAGATGACGATGTCGTTCAAGTTCGCGCTATTATGTTTAAGACGAGGGACCCCGAATTTAATCAAACAGAATATGATTTCAGGGGGTCGCCGAAATATAGCACGATGATAACGAAATTATGTTCATTTGGACCTCGTTCCGATTTTATTGTCAGAATTGTGGCGGATTTGTTGAAAGAAAATCCGCATAAACAAATAATGATTCTAGCACATAATCGAGATTTACTAACATTCCTTTATGACGCTATTCGACACCGTATTTCGGATGCTGAAGAAACCGTTGGTTATTATGTAGGTGGAATGAAAGAGAAGGACTTGAAGATCACAGAAGGCCGCCGGATTGTGTTGGCTACTTATGCGATGGCAGCGGAAGCACTAGATATAAAAACGCTTTCGACACTTGTTATGGCTACACCTAAAACGGATATTGAACAATCTGTGGGGAGGATTTTGCGTGCGAAGGGACAGAACCCCATCGTGGTGGATATCTTGGATTCACACGAATATTTAAAGAGACAGTGGAATACGCGCCGATTGTTTTATAAAAAGTGTAATTATCGAATCACCTCGACGGATATAGATGGATATACGGGATTCGAATCGATGGACCGATGGCGTCTGGAATTTGACCCGGCGACTATGACGAAAGATACGAAAGAAAAGAAAAAATGTATGATTACCATTCCAAAAGAGGTCTTGGAAGCGGAAGTTGTTTAACCCTTTATAGCGAATCGGTATGAAAATAAGACCATAGATTTTAGTGACCCTGAAGGGTTCTACGAAGTGTCATAAAGGAAAATATTGGAGGAATGGTGAGAACCACCGATATTTCCTTTATGACAACTTACAAAAACTCGCTAATATATCGCACGACATAATCGTCTTGGAATATTTTTGTGATTGATAGCGACCTCTCTTTCAAATTCTTTTTTATGTTGGATTTATTGTAAAAATCGATAAGAAACAGGAATTTGGCTAATGTCGTTATACACGAATATGAAGTAAGGAAATTCATTTGAACCGGGTAAACTGAAATCCAAATATAAATACTGTTGGAATTTAGCTCGTTACGCGTCACTCGATAGTTATTGTCTTTTTCCTTTGTTGCGTAACAAGTAAACTTTCCATCATAACGCTGATTCGTCCATAAAGTAACTGTTTCTTTACCATCCGTAAAGACCAATTTATTTTCATTCTTTTTGACAAATTTATAAGGCTTTTTCAAAGCCTTTCGAACGCTTGGAGTAGATGTGAAATTATCCACTTCAAATGAATAGTTATTACCTGGAATAAATTTTGGCATGGTTGTTATGTATTTGTATCGATATGGAAATAAAGTATTTCAATTTTATGACAACCCTGTAACCGGTATAAATATTTCTCAATATCAAATAATAATGTCGAATTATTATTTGATGGCTTCTTCGATGGGGTTTTTAGGCCCCGCTTTATATGGCGCATATAAAGGGCAAAAAATTCTGCCTGCTGTTTCTCTAATTCATTCGATTGTTTCGATTTCTCATTGGCAACAACCGTGTTGTAATAAACGTCATATATTGGATTTGGCAGTTTCGAAAACAGTAGGCGTGATTTATTTTATTTATGGGTATTCTTCTATTCAAGGAAATTTACGAGTCATCGGTTATACCAATTTGTTATGTTTATTATCGGCGTATCAATCGTCGTGTTATCTTTATTCTATGAACAACTCTTTCTGGTTGTGGTCGCATATGATTTTCCACGGATTTACCACTTTTGGACAATTCTTGGTGGTCATTACACAGCCATCCATTTTGTCATAAAGGAAAATCGTTTGTCGGTTCTTCTTATTCGGGTTTTGCTTCTATTTATAGTATGACTCTTCTGTCGATATACCAATCAATATTCCCTTTGTGACAATCTGTTAGACCTTTTTATTGGTCTTTTTTTCCCTGTTCTCGATTTTGATGTGGTTATTGGTTTATGAGTAGCTATTTGTAGCGGTTCATTATATAGTTGTAGTAAAAGTTTCAAATAATATGACCATTTATGTAATTTTTTACATTGTGTTTCATTCCCAATCGTAATGACAAAATCAGTTGTGGTCATTGTTCTCTTATATTCTACTATATCATCTTCAGAAACATCCATATAAATATATTCAATCGGTTCATAAAGAAGTAAATCTCCTTTTGTAATCATACAATCAATAATAAGTTTCGGTTTTGTAGATTTTGTTCGACGAAGTTCTCCAGAAATAAACTGGCGAATATTTGGAAGTCGCGTAAAACGCGTATCCTCTAGACATTTTGCTATACCTGTTCCGAATATTACACAATTGTTCTCGAACTCTCTATTATAATGTTTTTGAAATAAAATACCAGTATACATACTTAAGGCTGACCCCATAGAATGACCACAAAGGGCTATTTTCTGTTTTTTGTTTTCTATACAGTAAGTTTTCAAACGTGTATTCAGAAGTAATATTTGTTCGGTTATATCATGATTATCATACAGAATATCGCGTGTTAAAACCATTCCAGAAGAAAATAATACATAAATATTCCCAGTAGCAAATGACCGTAATACAACATAATATATTTCTATATGTGTTGTTAACAATTGGATATCGGTAATATGTCTACTTTCTACTACTATAAAATGTATTTTATCTGGACGAGATGTAATAAGAACTTCTTTTTGATGAAGTGGATGAACCCTTTCACTAGTAATACATTCATTATCTTTTATTGAACAAATTGGTTCAGCATAAAGACATTTCTCTATAGTAAGTAAATTACATACATCTACACTAGAAATGCCTAATTCATCCATCATCATTTTATTATAAGGTTTTTCTACCGTTATATTTTGTATATTGAGCCATTCTCTTATTTGTATATCCATTTTCTTTATGATATATTTTTCAAAAAGAAAAAATTATGCCATCCATTTTGTCATAAAGGAAACTCGTTTGTTGGTTCTTCTTCTTCTTCGGCTCTTTCGCCCTTTTTTTAGACCTCTTCTTCTTCGGCTTTTACCGCCAATTTTCGGCGTGACTCCTTGAGATTCATATTGTGCGGTGAATCCACCTGTGCTAGAAACAGTTGTTTCTGGAAGGACCGACGATGACGCATTTACAGATGACATTTATATATTTATATAGGATATTATAATTGGCCAATATGGACAACTTTTGAATGTGGTGTTACGCGGATAGGCACCCATTTTTTGAATTTCGAATGAAATCGACATTCCATCAAAAGAGTTTTTTGTAAATCCACGTATTTATAGGGGTCTATGTTCTCGAAATCCTCCTCATCATCACTTTCTTCGATAGCATCTAAACATTTATTCTCTCGAATATTTCTAAAAAGCCCATTCATAAAAACACTCGTTTTATAATTTGGAATATATGCCACGTTGTAATATACTTCGGTGTTTTTCGCACCAAAAGCATATAATCGATAAATATCAAACGCAATATCCGCACGGACTTTGAAAACCGTATTCTGTTTATATTGCGGTTTATGAAATCCCACGTTTCTATAAGGAATGAATAATTCCACCGGAATCATTTTCTCTTTCGATTGACCTATCGTCTTTTTCGCAGGATAAACATTTAAATAAGGCGCAACTATATTCAGACACCTAAATTGAATATGATGAAAAGGCCCCACGTTCGCAGGCAATTCATAAACACACTCATATGATTCCTTCTTTATGACAGGCCAAAGAGTGGCCATATGAAATTTCGGCGAACCAGACCAAGACCGCAAGAATTTCTCGATGAATCCTAATTTTTCCGATAGCAATTTATTAGGAATACCTTGATACATTAGAATGTCCTCTATCACAAATTCCGGCGATACATCGATAGAAGAAACAAATGTCCCATATAATAAAGTCCCATTCGCAAATATAGATAGAGAAAATGGAATCGCCGTCTTTGTAATTCGCGAAATCTTACGCTCTTTATTCAATTCCATCATATAACATACATCCACCGGCCCACAGAATGTCATAAAGACAAATCCTTTCGTTCCTATTGGTATACCTAAACATAAATTGTAATCAGGGGAAACTTTCGTATGCGGAATGGTCTCATAAGAAAGTTCTAGTTGGCATTTGGTCAGCATTTCGGCTTTTTCTTCGGCACTTACTTCTTGTATTGACATCAGGGGGAGGTAAGATATGCTAATAGAATATTCGATTTGTTTTTATATCGATTTTGTAGAAGGGTTTTCACAAACTCTGCATAAATTCTTCTAAATCTCCTTTGGCCCCCTCCATAAATTCTTCTTTATGACTATCTACTGAAAGTTTTTGAGATGATTCTTCTTGAAGTTCTCTCAAAATAGTTTTGTATTTATCTATTTGAGAACCTACTAAATATTTCTTCTTTGAATATTTTTGGTATATAAATAACCAGATTTGATGACTTGTATACACGATAATTATAGAAATGATTGTGTATAAGATGATAGACCCCCACATATATTGATGGTGGATTTTGGATTCTATTTTTTACCGCGACCACGTTTTTGGAATTCACCACGTTTTTGGAATTCACCACGTTTTTGGAATTCATTTTCTTTGGAATTCACCACGTTTTTGGAATTCATTTTCTTTGGAATTTACCACGTTTTTGCGTTTTTCTTCGACGGCCACCTAAAACACTCTGGACGATTTTTTGCGATTTGGCGATTTGGTCGTCAATATTTTTTAATCTTCCTGTTAAAGAGAGAACTTCTGTGTTGATTTTCTTTTGAATCTTTCTCGTTTTTTTTAATTTATTTTCTACTTCGATAGCTTCTTTTCTAAGACTGCTTATGAGACTGGCGTGTTCTTCTTTGGAAGGAGCATTTCCTGTAGCTCTTCCGACGAATTCCATTAAATTACCCCCTTTTATTTGAATGGATTCCATTTGCTTATTTTATTATACATAGATTTTCTAGCACCCTTTTTAGAAGGAGATTTTCTTTTAGCGGTCTTTCGACGACGGCCTCCTCCTGCTGCTGGTGCTGCTGCTGGTTGTGCTTGTGGTTGTGCTTGTGGTTGTGCTTGTGCTTTTGCTGCTGCTTCTGCTTCTTGTCTTTCTTTAACTCGAGCTTTTGCGGTTTTCAACAAAACATCACATTGTTTGTTTGCTTCTTCTATTTCAGGTTCATCTTTAAACCCAAGGTATGACAATAATCCTGACATAATATATATTAACCAAAGAAATTCATTTTGATAAAACCATATAAACGTATTTCCCTTTATCTAAATAATGTCGCAAAAGATTCTCATCGTTGAAAAAACAGGTGTCATAAAGGAATTAATGGTAAAGGTGTTTGATGAAGCCGAACTTTTTAAGAAAGCCGGTTTCAAATCAGCAGAAGGATTCGAACGAAGAGGCGGTTGGACGATGTCGAATGGTGTGGTCGTATCTCTTTATGGAAAAATTACTGGAAGAGCGGGTCAAGAAAACAAATACGATTTCCCGCCACCGATAGATAAGACGCTTTTTTTCGGCTCGTGTGTCTTGGTAGCTGAAGAGAATTCGCTAAAGAAATCCGAATGGGAAGGCTATTATGAAGAATTGTTTGGAGGATTCGAAGATATTGGTGACGAAGATTCTACGGAGTCGGAGGATGAAGATGATGAAGACGACGCATTACCAAAAACGAAATCCGGTTATGCTAAAGACGGATTCATCGTGGATGACGATGAGGACGAGGATGACGACGAAGAATCGGTAGATGACGACGAAGAAGACGAACCTGTAATAGTCACAAAGAAAAACGTGAAGAAGACTAAGCCTGTAAAGGAGAAGCCGGTTCGTAAGGGAAAACCAACTGTGTTTGAAAAGATAGAAACGGATTCTGTGCCCGAAGAGAATTTATTTTTGGATTGCACGAGCGAATTAGTAGAGGAAACTTATGAATAAATATATTATTTAGTATTATAGAATGTCTCAAACTACAAATTTCATAGTAGGAATAGGTGGTCTCGATTTAGGAACAGTCATACAAAATACTCAATCGCAATCGCTAAAAATTAGTATTAATGGTTCTATAGCTGTCGGTAATTTAATAGCAGGAACACCGACTCAGGGTGCGAATGCTATTGCTATTGGAACGAACGCTGGACAAACGACTCAGGGTGGGAATGCTATTGCTATTGGAACGAACGCTGGAAGATCGAGTCAAGTAACCACCGCAATCGCTATAGGAGAAGGAGCAGGTGAAATATCTCAAGGGTCAGGTTCAATCGCCATCGGGAAAAACGCAGGAAATAGCGGTCAGGCACTTAATAGTATTCAAATAAATGCTACGGGGGCAAGTATAGCCCAAACAACTGCATCAACTTGTGTTATAGCGCCTATACGTTCTGGTGCCGTTGCGACAACTGATAATGCTTTATATTATAATGCTACTACAAGTGAAGTTTTTCGCAGTCTTCCGCCAGCCAGTTCTGTTCTTGGAGGTGATTTATCTGGTGGGCAGAGTATAAGTCCTATTAATACTTGGGTCAATCCTAATTTGTTTGCTACGGTTACTACAAAGGCGATTATTAATTTACCATCTGCTGGGGTATATTTATTAACTTATTCTATGTCTATTTATCCTCCGGCAGGTGGAGTTGTT
>Ga0214921_10011743_pt1 | contig 10587 bp, 13 predicted proteins | sample LL1505_MetaG_FD_177992 | JGI IMG/M metagenome (GOLD analysis project Ga0214921, IMG submission 177992) | Freshwater microbial communities from Lake Lanier, Atlanta, Georgia, United States - LL-1505 | ecosystem: Environmental > Aquatic > Freshwater > Lake | place: USA: Georgia | collected...
ATAGTTAAGAACTAAGATACCAATTAAAATATACATAAGTAATGGTCTCCAAGAACTTGCAAACCAACCTGCTTTAGCTTCTGCTTCAATAATTCTTGCAGATGCTTTTAATTCTTCTGTACCAGAAATAAAAAGTTGCATATTTAAGTCAGCTTTTAACTTCTCTTGTAAATCTTTATCAGGAATAGATTTCTCTATTGATTTAAAGACTGTGTTAAGAAGTGGTGCGAAAGCACCTAAAGCTGGAAGCATATTAATCTACTGCGATTATAGAAATAGAACCTGCCGCAGAATTGCCAATGAAAGCTACTTTTTCACCAGATTTAAAAGCAAAAAATTCTACAGAATTTGTTGGCATAAAAAAACTTGTAGTTACAGAAGCAGTTGGTGTTGCACCAAAAGCTAAGTGAACGTGGTTTCCTTGTGTTGATATTCTTATAATTCCTGAACCAGTAACTATTGCTGAACTAGCTTGGCTAGAAGTTGTAATACTAGCTACATAAGCTGAATTATCTGAGTCTATTGTTGTTATTGGGTATGTTTGCATAATGTTCCTTAAATGTTCATTTTTATAGTGTTTAAACCCTCAAATTACCCCTATTTTTTAACAATTAGAGTTCTTATGGGATTATACTCGTTTTTAAAGCCACAATGCCTTAAAAGCAGGTTTAAATGATATTACTTACTTTTAGTTGTATCTATAAGTAATTCTATGTAATGTTTTGCCTTTTCAAGATCAGCAATACCACCTTTATCCTTAAACCTTAAAATATACTTTATGATATTTCCTTCTACAAATCCAATATTATTTTTGATGATAAACTCAACTGGTTGAATCTTGTATTTAAGGTAGTGATTTCCACCAACTTGTTTTTTAGATGACTTCATAGACTGTTCTTCCATTAGCAGTATAAGCTTTTAAATACATCTTACGATTTCCTGAAGTTTTATAAGAACAATGTACCCAACCAGAATTAGGTTGTTCAGGTTTCCAAAACTCTAAAATACATTGGTCAAAATCTAAATGATTAACTATCCAATCAGAAACTTCTTTATTAGGTATTCCAAGTATTTCAAAATCTACTGCCATTCCAAATGTATGTTGTGATGTAGGTTTGCTTCCAATAGCTTGGCATAAAGCAGGAGAACGATAACCAGAAGTTATTACAATTTGACTATCAAAATTATTGCTTACAGGTTCAAGAATAAATTGTACTACATTTTGTAAGTTAATAAGAATCTCATCTGTTGGAGTGTTGTCTATTCCAAGTCTAATTGCTGTGTCTGAGTAAGTAAGTTCTTTTATAGAAAAACTTTGAGTCATTAGATGTAGATATTGTTATCCCAATCTCCGTTACGTTTCAAATACATTGGTGTTAAAGAAGGCATACCATTAGTTATTAATCCACAAGATAGAATTGGTTTCTTTAAGTTAAGTCTCATATAATTCATAGCAAGTGCATCTTTATTAATTAAGCAACCAACAGTCATTCCAAAGTTTAAATGAAAATCGTTTCCATGAAATCTTACTTCTGAGATTGTATGATAATGTCCCTGAACAACTGATAAAGCATATTGAGCAACTGCTTTAGAAACATCAGGTGAGAATTGATGACCAAATAATATTCTACCTTTGCCTGTGTCTATAAAATGCTTTTCTTTCCAGTTCCAACCATTACCAACTTCTAATATTTGATTGTACGACTTTATAAAAGACTTAGTCATTCCTTTTGCCATAGCACGTCTTAAAACCATAGAACCATGATTTGATTCTAGCAAAGTCATTTGTGGGAATAGTTTATGAAGTCTATGTATTTCTTTTTTACCAAGTTCTAATTCATCTTTAGGAGATGGAAGATCTGGGTCTATTGTGTGTGAAACATTTATAGAATGAAAATCCATTTCATCACCAATATTAACTACTGTATCTGGTTTATATTTAGCTTTAAGTTTTGTAAGAAATCCATGCCAGTCTTTATGAGCAAATGGAAAGTGTAAATCCGATATGACTAATATTCGCTTATTTTTCATATACCTTTCCTGTTAGTTGTATTTGTATTACTTAGCAAGGAATAAAGTTAATAATGCCATGCTTAAAGTACCTAGTGCAATAAAGATTGACCAGAATAGCTTTTCTAAACGTCTCTCAAGTTTATATACTGAACAAGACAATATTTTGATTGAATTTTTAATGCCTGTAATATGCCCCTTTAAACTGATTAATTCTTCGTTTGTAGTTCGTGCCATATATACCCAAATAATGGTATTTGTTTGTTATCTAGCTAAAGGATTTGAACTAGATGCTCTAAGTTCTTTTATTTGAACTTTAAGCAATTCAATTTCTTTTTGTGCGATAGCTAAATCTTGTTTAATCTGTCCAGCTTTAGAAGGGTCAATAGAATCAATCTTTGACATGATTTCTCCGTACTTAATAAAGCCACCACCAATAACACCTATAATAGTTACTGTTGCTATAATTTCTTTTAAGTTATCTCTAATCTTTGTAAGCATTTATCCTCTTTTACCTTTTAACAATTCTAGTTGAATAATGATCTCGTTTTGTTCTTCTTGTATATCATTTAATATTTTTTGTCTAGCTACCAGAGGGTCTTTGGATATGTAAGTGTTTAGATTAACATTTTGATAAACTGGTTCTTGTGCCAAAGTATATTGCATAAAGAAATCAGGATTAGGAACTCCCACCATTTGTCTTTGTTGATAAAATGGTTTAGATTCATAAACAGTTAAACTAGGTTGATTTACTTTTAATGCGTCAATTTTTATCTCTTGTACTGATTTTACTTTTATTTCTCCTACTTTTACTTCCGTTCCTATTTTATTCTCTGTTAGTTTTGTTTTTACTTCCTGTTGTGTGGGTGTTGCAGTTTGTTTTTCTTCGGTTACTGAAGTCTTAGTTTCCTTAGAAGTTTCTTTAGTTTCTTCCTTAGCAACTTCTTTAGGTGTTTCTTTAACAGCTTCTTTTGTTTCTTCTTTAACTGTTTCTTTTGGAGATTCTTTTATTATTTCTTTTGGTGGTTCAATTTGCTGTTCTACAATTTTCTTTTCTTCTACTGTTTGTTGAACAACTACTGGACTTTCAATTATCTCAACTACTGGAGTTATTACTGGAGTTGCAATCTGTACTGGTTCTATAAATTTAATCTCTTGAACTACTGGTGTTATGATTGGTGCAATAACAACAGGTGGAGTTGGATTTGTTACATAAGTAATACTTAGTGTAGGATTTTTTAAATCGGCAGAATAATGATATGGAGAATTTGTAGATTCATAAAAAGAAAACTTACTTGTTATATTAAAATTATCTTGTGTGTTTTTATCTACGATTGCTATGTTAGTGTAAGTATTAAAGTAACCTGTATTATAAAATATAATTCTATTTTGTGTTGTTACTCCACCACTAGCATCTGTTAATATTTGTGTCATAGTAACATTTTGATTTGGATTGCCAGACCAAAACCAAACATCTACACCTTGCGTAGAAGTAAACCCTTCATTAATTTGTGCTTTAGATAAACCTACATTAGTTAATGAGATCGTATTCTGAATAGACCGACCACTTACTCCAGCAATAGTTTCGTTGCCATGAGTAGATGATAAGTTAGTTCCACTCCAACCATTAATAGTTGTAAATACTTTTGGTGTTAAGTTTGTAGTTGTTGTAGTTTGAGAGTATGCTGTACTAAAGAATAATAAGCTACTTAGTATTAGTTTTAGCTTCATCTTCTTTTTTCTTATCTTCTATAATTCTTAATTTCTCAACGTATAAATTATAATCTGGTCTTAGCTTATCGTATTTTAACCATTGTGCAGTTGCATCAGCACCAATCTTACCTTCAAATGGACATGGTGTTCCTGAGTTCTCCATAGCATGAAATACTCTTGGGTCTTGGCATAAAATAGAAACAGAAGCTACTTTCATTCCTAGATCATTTAATACTTTAGATAGTTTAATTCTTTCGCAGTTTTCGTCTTTACTATAACTGCCACCAGATATACCAACTCCAAATGTAGATACCCCACCTGAATAACCAACTACACATAAGTCTTGAGAATAAGCAGACATAGAAGGTGCAGTAGCCATAGAAGCAACTCTTGTATCTCCTGAGTATGCGTTGTTAGTAGAATTAGTTGTAGTGTTTACAGAAGAACCAGACTCGTAAGTTGAACTAGATGAAGAAGTATAACCACCAGATATTGATGTATTAGAACCAGAAGTATTGTTTTGTGTAGTCTGCGAACTAGCTGAGAAGCTAAGAGTTAGAATGAATCCTATAAATAGGTATATGATATGTTTTGGCATAATATTTATGCCTTCCAACTATAAGTTGTTTATCAAATACCTATCTAAAGATAAAGTTATTTCTTGTAGAATTTTTCTACTGAATCTGCGTAGTTCTTCCAAAAGCTTTTAGCATCTTCAAAAGCATCTGCGTAGAACTTAGTAAAGTAGTTCTTAAAGTCTGAATAGTTTAGCATTATTATCTCCGTTTGTTATTGCCAACATATAATGTTGCAACCCACGAAGTTCAAGACTACTTGATGTTTAAATGTATCTTAATTGATTCTATGAAGTCGTTTATAGCTGGTTCAAACTTCCAACCAAGATAAACTCCTAAGATAGTTCCAAGTATAAATGTTATCATATTTTTTTAATTACTTCTTCTAATGATTCTAAAACTTCCCAACCAGTAGTACCATTATGAAGTATTGTTGTATTTTTAGTTGTGCTAAAAATAGATGTTATATTGTTGATGTTTAGGTAGATAGCTTTTCCTTTTAAATCAGGATTTTCAGCAAGATTAGTGAATCCAATAAACTTATCAGATTTATTATCTAGTTTTAATTTAGTGATTTTTTGTTTTTCTAACTTAATTACTTTTGACATATACCTTCCTTTTTAAAATTATTCTACTAAATCCCAAGCTAAAGTCAATTCGTTCCAAATGTATAATTCGCCATCAGTAGGATAAGCAACTGGTGATTCCCAAATACAAGTATCTTCATTTAATATCCAAGAGTTAAAAGGTTTTGGTGGAATAAAAGCATCTTTTGTTTCGTCATAAGTATATCCTACACCTGCATAATTTTTTCTAAATGGAGTTTTTCCTAAACTATGAATACCACCATGAGTATTATAAGAAGTTCTTTTACAAAGTTGTCCCCTGAACGAACCATATTGTTGTTCCCAATTAAAATTGCTTTCGTCTTTACCAACGATTACTTCTGTAACTATATTGTTTTCATCTAAAAATGCGTAATATGCCATAATAATATTTAACTAAATTGTATATTTCCTGTTCCAGCAGTAAACGTAGTTATTTTAAATCCACCTGCTGAAGAAGTGCTAAAAGTTAATCCTCCACCTGTATTAGAAACTGTAAAAGAATCTAAATATTTAATTATAACAACACCTGATCCACCAGAACCATAAGTTCCTGAAGCATCAAATCTATGTTGACCACCTCCTCCACCACCTGTATTAGCAGTTCCACTTGTGTTAAGTATTACGTTTGCTTGATTACCATCAGTTCCTCCACCACTTCCTCCTCCTCCAGTACCAACTGCACCAACAGTATATGAACTTGAATTATTTGCATTTACAAATGCTCCACCTCCACCACCTCCGCCTCTTGTTACAGAAGAACCAGTTATTGAAGAAGCCAAACCATTTCCACCTTTTCCTGCAACTGAGCCAGAGCCATTACTTCCGACAGCACTAGCACCTCCTCCTCCACTTGACATATAATTTGGAAATGAAAAATATGAAGTACCACCAGCATAACCTTGATTGGCAGTTCCTGAACCACCAGCATTTCCATTTGTTTCACCAGAAGCACCTCCTCCTGAACCACCATTATCACCTGTTCTAACATTTATTGAACCACCTCCTCCTCCACCTGTTGAGGTAATTGTACTAAATACTGAATTACTACCACTAGCACCTTTAGCAGAAGAACTAGTTGAAGAAGCACCTCCTGCACCTACTGTAACAGTATAATTTGTGCCAGTTGTTAAAGTTAAAGAACTTTCATTAGAAGCACCACCTCCTGAGCTTTCACCAGAAACAGAATTTCTATATCCACCAGCACCACCACCTCCAGCACCATTAGCACCACCACCACCACCACCTGCTATTACTAAATAATTTACTGTTATTGAAATTGCATCTAAAGATTGCGAACCATAATTAACACCAGATGAAGAAACCCAACCCTGTGTAGAATCTACATAAGTTATAGTTACAGCTTCTCTATTTGTAGTTAAAGCTTTATCAGAAGCGACACCCTCAATTTTATTGCCGTTAGCACCTAGTATAATATTGTTTGTAGCAAAAGTTCCTGCGTAATCTACTAATATAATTGTATCTCCAATACTTGGTGATGCAGGTAAAGTTACTTTAAATGCAGATGAAGTTGTATTTAAAGGATAACCTTTACCAGCAGATGCTGTAAATCCTGTTGTCTGAACTGATTGCCAAGATGTACCAGCAGAGGCAAAACTTAAAACACCTGAACCATTTGTTACTAATGCTTGACCAGAAGCACCATCAATAGATGGTAATGTAAATGTTAAATCAGCAGATAAAGAAGCTGGTGCTTTTAATGCTACATAGTTAGTTCCATTAGCTGTTGTTTCTCTAAAACGAATTTCTTTTTGATTGTCTATAATTAAATTTACTGTTGTTGTATTTACTGAATCTGAAAGTGTTAAAACTGTTCCTGTTGCAGTTGTAGATAGTCCAGTAATTGAAACTGTACTGTCTAACCAGTTTACTGTGTTAGCTGTATGGTCAATAGTTGCTAAAGATATATCATCAGCACCATCATAATATTTTAAGGTAGGTGTAGTTGCAGAAGTTGTGTCTAACCACAGCTGACCAGCTACTGCACCTGTTGGTCTTGATGTTCCTGAATTTGTTGTTTGAATTGCTGATAGTGCGTTATTAATATCTGTTCTTACTGCTGGGAATGTAGCATTAGAAATAATATAATCGTGTTGTGCCATAATCTATCTAGTAACCTTTAGCTATATAATCAAAACTTTTTGATATTCCAGTCCCAGAACTATTTTTAAAAGCTACGTTAAATCCTGTTGTGGATTTAGATGTTAGCAAGAAATAGTCTCCTGTTGCCATTCCTTGTGCTGTAATACCAACTGCATAATTAGCAGAATAAAAAGGTAAAGTAAAGGTAACTGACTTTGTTCCAGTTCCTGAAACAATATCATTACCACTAAATATTCTATCTGGCATATCAACTGTTACAGATAAAGCAGTAACAACTGGAGTTGAAACACCATCTAATGAGTTTAATCTCATTCTAAATTTATAATATCTAGCTGTATAATCACCAACAACAAAGTTTCTAAATGAAGTATATGTTACATTATCGTCAGATGTTGAAATTTCTAAATGAGAATTTGTATAAGCTGATGCGTTTCCATCAAATGAACCTGTCGCATCATCAAAAAGTGTGAATCCTCTACCACTATCAAACAGTTCTGTTGGATCTTCTGCATATTGAGTAATTGAAGCTGTTATTCTTGATGTGTATGTTGCACCTAAATTTATTGGTGATGAAAATAAATAAATACCTTCACTAGCTAATGATGTAAGTCTTAATGCACCACTAGACAAAGTTAAATTAGTTTTTGTTCCTGAAAATGTAGGAGATTCAGTTTGTGTTGTTATTGCATTAAAATTACCAACAGCTAATAAACTTGTTGATATAACTGCTTCATTAACAGATAAATTACCAGCTTTATCTATTGCTTTGATTAAATATGAACCAACTCTAGCTGGAACTGTTACAGTCGTTGCTGGTCTTGCAACTTTTTCAACTAAAGAAACTGAGTTAATCCAAGTAGCACCAGTTGTTAGTGTTGAATATCTAATAGCATAATAAGCTAAATCTAAATCAGGTATTTGCTTCCAAGACAAATGAGCATCTTGTCCAACAATATTACAAGCAAAATCTTCAACATCACTTGGTAAAGCTGTTCCACCAATAATAGTTCTTGATGCAGAAGTATAAGTAGAAGAAACTCCTAATGTATTAAATGCTTTAACTCTTACGTTATATGTATCTCCGTCTATTACATTTAGTATTCTTTGATTTAATCCTTTTCCTTGACCAGTTATAATATAATCAGTTTCATCAGATCGTTTATATTCAACTTGATAGTAGTCTACAAAACTATCTGGTGATGCACCAATGGTTACATCTAAAGCAGTAATAACAACTCCGTCTGAATATTCAATTAATTGATCGTCTAATGTAACTGAAGCTGGTGCAGATACAGAATTAGGATTTGGTAATGTTGTATCAGCTATTGTAGATGCTTGTTTTTTAGAACTCCAAGTATAGAAGTTATCTTGATGTTCAATAAGTTTTAATGAAACTGTAGAATCTGTATTTATACTTAATCCATAAACTCTAAATAGTTTAGAACTAAATCCACCTGTTGTGTAAGTAAGATCAACTAAATCTCCAATAGTTAAATTTAATGCTTCTGAAGTTACCATTACTTCTACAGCTAAAGCATTTCTTGATCTTCTTAAAATAATCTCGCAAAGTTCTTCTGCTTGGTATGGGTTTGATATTCCTTGAAAGCTAAAATTAGCTTCTAAGTTAGTTCCATTATCTTCAGCTAATAAAGTTGCGTATCTATCTCCAACAGGTAAACCAGAATCATCAGCAGGTGGGAATGATACTGTATCTTCTTGCCATTCTTTTTCAGGATTAACAAATGTACCTATTACTCGGTTATATTTGCTATTCTTTTTCTCACCAAATATTTTAATACCACCAATAATATTATCTTTGTTTAAACTTAATTGAGATGAACCAGTATTTTCAATAATTAAAAAATACTTACCTTGTGTATAGGTAAATATTGCTCTCATTGGGTTTAACAGTTCTCTTACATTATCTATAAGTTTTTGTTCAGTATCTAAAACTATATTTGTTTCAAATAAGTTAATATCTGATACTGCACCAGAATAAGGTGTTACTTGAGTATCGCATAAATTTGCTGAAGTTTTAAATGAATCATAATTAGTTTCAAATGAAGAATTAGGTAAAGCTTTTCCATATCTGCTATTTCTTAAATAATCTAAAAGACACAAAGCTGAGTTAGCAGAATAAGTCCAAGTAGAAGTTGTATCTTCTCTATGTGAACCAGAACCACCTTTAGTTGAATCTAATCTTGGGTCATATATTTTTTTACCTTTAAGAACTACTTTGACTTCAGGTAATGAATTAAAAGCATCTTGATTCCATTTGAATTTAAAAGCAAGATAAGCAACACCAGATAGTTTATGATTAGAACCCCAGTTAGTTGATTCATCTAATAAGCTAGAAACAGATTGATTATCTAATCCGTAAAAAGATTGTACTGATATTAAACTTTCGCCTTTATAATAATTAGTGTCTGAACTGTTTACTGTTCTTACAGTACCATCAGTTAAAGCACCTGACCAAGTTACTAATTTGTCATTAACATAAATTTCTTCAATAGATTCAATTCCATTACCACCACCTTCACAAAGAACTCCTGCCATGTAAAGATATGTATTATCTGTTCCTGAACTCTCTACAAATACTCTTGATACACCAACTTGTCTTTTACCATAGACAACTGGAATAGCTGTATTGTTAGAAGCTTTATTAACTAATATACCTTGTGCAGTTTCTTGTTGTTGCACATTTCTTTTTGGTGGTTCAGGTTTTAACACCCAAGATATAGCTGTAGTAACAACTAATTGAACGACTGCTGATGTGATTGGATCAAAACCCATTAAACGTGAAACTCCCTTTTAAATTTCATAGATCGTCTATAGATAGTTGAGTCATCAGCTATCCTTAACCATTTCAAAGGTTGATCTACTTCTAGTAAATTTCTAAAGTATTCTTTAGTCCAATTCATAATTTCTCTTAAATGACTTTTAGCAACTGTTTCAATATGCCAAATATTGTTTCCTGACTTCCATTCATTAGCTTTTAGTTTACCAGTTGTCATAAATCTTTTTTCTACTTCATCACTTAAATATGCCCAGTTAGTAAAACCAACATCTTGACCATTAACTCTATGAATTTGGTATTGATCTAAATTAATAGATGGTGTTATTGCATTTACTAAATCTTGGTATTTCATTTTATCGTATCTTGGGAATTGCCTATACAAATGTATAACTCTATATAAATCAGTTAAGCTTTGCCCCATTTAATATCCTTTGCTGTTTGTGAAGCATAATCAAATCCTAGATCAGTTGGAAAATGTAATGCTTGTGAGTTTGTATTTGTTTTTCTTCCTTTAATTTTATCAAAATCTGCCCAGTGTGAAGCAATAGAAATACTTACCACTGAATTTGTATCATCTTCTTCAATGCTTAAATTTTCTATTCTTCCATCAAATAAAAGAAATGGATAATTAATTAATGCTTGGTTCTCATCTAAAAAACCTCTATATACCCATGCTCTCTTATCCATATAATCATTGTTAAGAAATAATGAGATAATAGTTTGATCTGCACCACCAAATTTAACTACTAAGTTACTTACTGAT
>Ga0214921_10011744_pt1 | contig 10587 bp, 7 predicted proteins | sample LL1505_MetaG_FD_177992 | JGI IMG/M metagenome (GOLD analysis project Ga0214921, IMG submission 177992) | Freshwater microbial communities from Lake Lanier, Atlanta, Georgia, United States - LL-1505 | ecosystem: Environmental > Aquatic > Freshwater > Lake | place: USA: Georgia | collected 2015-05-28
AGCGGCGGTCATGTAAGTGACCCTGTTAAAGAGTTATTTGCAGATACTTTGATGTTTACATCTACTATAAATAATGAAAAGAATCATGGTGTCATGGTACAGAATGATTACAGACAGTTTGGTATTATAAGAGATTTAGATAAATTTACAAATAAACAAGCTTATGCCAATATTATTGGCAGCGCATGCTATCTGGTAACTACAGATACCGTTACCGGGCTTGCCCGCGATAGTATATTGACAATTACTATAAATGGTGCTGAGCGTAGTTATGAAGTTGTAGAGATTGTCAGTTCGACCAAGCAATTGTTACTCCAAGATAAAAATAATTATGCTTTATTAGTAGGTGATGTTTTAACCGATAAAACTTCTAATCTTAATTATTCTGTAACCGTGATTAATAAAACTCCCGACATAAATAAATTTAGTGGTGACTTGTTGTTTATAGATAATAGAACAGCGGTGAGCTACAGCGAACAACAACTAGTTACTCTTAGAACAGTACTCAAATTATAACATAGGTAAGAGATGGCGATAAATTTTAACACCGACCCGTACTTCGACGACTATAGTGAAAGTAAGGAATTTTACCGTATTCTTTTTAAACCTGGTCGTGCCGTACAGGCTCGTGAGTTAACTCAATTACAAACTTCACTTCAAAATCAAATTGCAAGATTTGGTCAAAATATATTTAAAGAAGGTGCAATTGTAATACCTGGACAACAGTTATTTGATAAGTTTTATAGCTATGTTAAGCTTACTGATTCCTACAATAGCGTAACTTCTGATGATATTATTTCTAATTTGGTAGGGGGTACTGTTACCGGGCAAACAACAGGTGTTACAGCTCGCGTAATTAATTATACAGTCTCAGGTGATGGAGACCCCTCTACAATCTTTGTAAAATATACCGGCTCTGGTACAGATAAAACTACGTCTGTTTTTGCAGACGGTGAGTTATTAACTTTTGCATATGGTACAGCCAGTACTGCTACCCTACAAGTTGCTGCTGCTTCCGCGACTGGCAAGGGTGTGGCATTTTCAATTGCGGCCGGAGTTATTTTTTGCAAAAATAATTTTGTATATTTTGGTGACGAGACTCTTATTGTTTCAAAGTACAGCGACTCCCCTTCAAAGTCAGTTGGGTTTTTAGTTACAGAGAGCATTATTACATCAGATGATGATGAAAGTATTTTAGATCCCGCAGTAGGCTCATATAATTACTTTGCTCCTGGTGCCGACCGATACACAATTAACTTATCCCTTCAATCTAGATCCCTACCTGAAGCAGATACTGTTGATACAAACTATATTGAAATTTCTAAAATAGAAAACGGGATTATGGTTTATCAGAAGTCTGCTTCTGATTATAACGTGTTAGGTGATGTATTAGCTAGACGAACATACGACGAGTCTGGTAACTATATTGTTAGACCTTACGGGATAGAGAATATTGAACACTTAAGATCTGCAAATGCAAGTATTAGAGATGGTTTATATACTGCTAATACAGGAGGAAATGCTGACTTAGTTGCAAGTGTAATATCCCCAGGTAAAGCCTATGTGCTAGGCTATGAAATAGACAATTTAAAGAGTAAGTATGTAGTTAGTCCAAAAGCGAGAGATTTTGTAACTGTTAATAACAGTACTGTATCTACATTAATTGGTAGCTATGTTACTATTACAGGGCTTTATTCTATACCTGATCTTGTAACACTTAGTACTGTAGAATTATACAATAACTATACCGCATCATCTGGGACTAAAGCCGGTACAAAAGTTGGTACGGCTAGAGTAAGAGCTATTGATTATGTGTCAGGGTCAGGAACAACTGCTGTATATAATGCATACCTATTTGATATTAAAATGTTAACAGGGTATGCTTTTGATAAAGATGTTAAACAAATTTATTATGACAATGCCGGGTTTGTAGACTTTACTTGCAATGTAGTCCCTACGCTTGTAAGTATTACAGGAGCAGTTTCAACTTCTAATGGTAGTAATGTTATTTCGGGTAGCGGTACAAAGTTCAATACAGATTTAAGAGCTGGTGATTATATTACAATTAATGGTAATATATCTTTTGTAAGTTATGTAGTAGGTGATACTTCTGCATATGTAGGAGCTAATGTTGTTGGTACTGTTTCAGGTTTAAGCGCCTCAAAACATACAGCTGTTATAACGAATAACCCAGCTGAAAATGATGCAACGTATCTATTTGAGTTTCCGTACGCTACTATTAAAACGGTAGACCCTACTAATCTCGAAACTTCATACTACACAAAACGTATATATGATAGAACGTTAAGCTCTGGTAATGTATCTATTACGGCAGGTACTGATGAAGTGTTTGCCCCCTATTCAGCAACAAATTATATTGTTGTAGATAAGTCAGATGGATCTTATATTCCATTAACTGGGAATGTTACCAGATCTGGATCTCCAACAGGTAAGACTGTTGCATTTACATTAGGCAGCGGCTATGGATCGCACGATGTTCGAATTATCTCTACAATTGCAAAAACTAATTCTGCAGCCGATAAAAAGACTAAAACCTTAGTCAGTGATGCAACTGTAGATTTTACTAGTAATATTACTGCAACTGCTACTGTTCTTTCTCTAGGTCAGGCTGATATATATTCTGTTTCCAGTATTAAAATGTCGGCAAATGCCTTGGGCACTGCTTACAGCTCTACCAACTCGGTTGATATTACTTCACGATACACTGTGGATAATGGTCAAAGAACCTCACATTATGATATAGGATCAGTAAAGTTACTACCTGGTCAGCCTGTTCCAACAGGCCCAGTTAGAGTTACATTTAACTACTTTACCCATTCAAGCGGAGATTACTTCTCTGTAAGTTCTTATAACGATATTGAATATAAAGATATCCCGTCATTTACATCAGGTTCCAAAACATATAAATTAAGAGACTGTTTAGATTTTAGACCTAAAATCGATACTAACGGTACTACATTTACAAGCCCTCCTGAATTTCTAGATCAAGATGTTGATATTTTAACTGATTATAGTTATTATCTTCCTAGGACCGATAAGATTGTTTTAAATTCATCCGGTACCATGCAATTAGTACAGGGTATAAGTTCCCTTACCCCTCAAGAACCACCTACACCTCAAAACGCTATGGCGTTGTTTGTCCTTGCTCAACAGCCATATGTATTTGATGTAAACAAAGACATTAATGTAACTGTTGTGGACAATAGACGGTACACAATGAGAGATATTGGCAAGCTTGAGAATCGAATCAAGACCCTTGAATACTATACTACATTGTCTTTGCTTGAGACCGATACGTCTTTGTATCAAATAAAAGATAGTTTAGGGTATGAGAGATTTAAAAATGGTTTTGTTGTAGATAACTTTACAGGTCATAAAGTCGGTAACCCGCTAGATTCTGATTATAATGTATCTATGGATTTCCAACAAGGTATTTTAAGACCTACTTTTATTCAGACAAATTTTAGATTAAATGAGATTGCTTCTACCACAGCTCAGAGAACATCTAATAATTATGCTATAACTGGAAACATTGCATCACTGCCCTATACTAGTAGTGTTTTTGTTGAGAGTAATGCTGCCTCTAGAGTAGAAAATATTAACCCATTCAGCGTCGTATCTTACACAGGTTCTATTATATTAGATCCCCCGTCAGATGTATGGTTTGATACGGCTAAATTACCAGACGTTCAAATTGATAAAGAGGGTAATTATAGTACACTTCTTGCCACTGCTCAATCCACAGGGCGGTACGGTACAGTCTGGGGTTCATGGCAGACTAATTACTATGGTGGTGCTTATGTGGATGAGAGACAAGGCACTACATATGAGGTAAAACAAACAATTGATACAGTCACCAACAATGAAGTGTTGCTGAGCCAGACTGTCATCCCTAAGATGCGTAATGTTAGTATTAATTTTACTGGCACAGGAATGAAGCCTAATACTAAATTACAGGCTTATTTTGAAAATTACAAGGTTACGGACTTTACAACCGGTAACTTTATATCTAGCAATACAGCCGCGCAAGCTAATACAGTCATGGCAGGCTATATTGTTAACAAGGGTAATATCTTTACAGATGAAACTGGGTTTGTGAGTGGTACATTTTATTATGACGCATCCCACTTTAACTTCCCGACTGGGGAAAAGCTCTTTAGATTAACAGATTCTCCCACTAACGGTAATGATAGTGAGACGGCCGCAGAAGCTAAGTTTAGTACATCTGGACAATTAAAAACTCTTCAGAATCAAATTATTTCAACCAGAAACGGGTACGTGACAGCAGAAGCAGTATACGACCAGAGAGCATCCTCATATGTTCCACCACCTCCACCCGTTACATATTATGCTGAACCTACACCTTATGTAGCATACCAAGAGCCCGTTGTAACTGTTACCAGCTCCACCACCAGTAGCGGAGGAAGTACTACTACAACAGATGTTGAGTCAACCGATGTAGTTACATACCAGCAAGAAGGTAATATTCTTTATACAATTGTTACTAGGATTGTAACAACAACAGTCATTACCATTACAAACGGTGTTTTAGTTAGGGGTACCCCTTCTGTTGTTACAACAGAGTTGTCTAGAACCGGTAAAGTTATTAAATCTGACCCCCCAGCCCTGACATATGCTGATGTTATATACGGGGGAGCGTTTGGTAGATTACCTGATCAAGGTGGTGCGGATTACTGGGCACAGCAAGGTACATTTTCTACTATTTCTAACTCCTTAGCTACTATTTCTGGTGCCGGCAAAACAGTTTTAGCAACCTTAATACAAGCAGATGGTAGAGGAATTGACGGTAAAAACGCTTTTGATACCTGGAATACTACTTCAGCTGCTTTATCTGATTCAGATCGAGCAGCCACACTTGCTGCATATAACGCTATTAAAACCGTTGTTGATGCAGGTGTTGTTAATAATGAAAGATCGTCAAAGGGTGGTCTGGGAGCATGGCAAGATGTAGGTTATGACCCTACAAGCGCAGCAGCCTATACTGCTGCTCAACTTACTGTAGCATTGTTAGCTGACTCTGCCATTCCTCCCAAAACAGGTATTAATGATGCTTGGGGAGCTGTAGGAACAGGAGACAGCATTGCATCAGTTGTAGCGGCAGTTAATAGTAATCCAAACCGTGCAACAACTACTCTTGCAGCCGTTTCTCCAGCAGGAAATGCAGTTGCAAGAGATTGCTGGGCGCAGGATCCCTTAGCGCAAACTTTCATTGTATCTGGTAATCCTACTATAATGACGGGTGTAGATTTATTCTTTTATGCAAAAGATACCACCACACCAATGTACGTTGAACTACGTACTGTGGTTAATGGCTCCCCTTCTCAAACTGTTGTTCCATTCTCCAGAAGGGTTGTTACCCCAGATGAAATTACAACTTCAGAAGATGGTTCAGTTGCTACTTACTTAGCTTTTGACGGCCTGGTTTATCTAGAACCAGGGGAATATGCTTTAGTACTTTTAACTAGTTCAATAAATTATAGAGTTTGGATTGCTCAAATTGGTGAGGCAGATATTAATACAGGTAAAGTAATTAACGACCAGCCATTTATTGGGGTACTGTTTAAATCTCAAAATGCTTCATCATGGGAAGCTAATCAAAACCAAGATCTTAAGTTTAAATTATATAATGCTAGATTTACAAGCAGTCTTCCTGCTACAATTGACTTTGAAATAAATTCTAATAATTACCAATATACCAACTTAGATATTGATCCATTAGAGTTTTATCCTAACAGTACAGTTTTAAAAGTTTATCATACTAATAACGGGTTTGTAAATGGATCTACAGTTAAGCTTAACAACATTCCTGGAAACGATAAAGGTTTATATTTAAATAATAGAGGTAATATTTACGGTGTTAACGTTGCAACTATTAACAATGTTCAATATTCAGTATCAAATGTAAAACCGAATTCATATACTATTATACTACCGGCCTCTTCCAACACTACCTCTATTATACGAGCTGGTGGTAACGGGATAGTTGCAGAACGAGACTTCCAATTTGACGCTATTTACCCTGCAATTTCATCTCTTGAATTCGCTGGTACAACCTCTGATTTAAGTATCAAAGTAGTGGATAAAGGGTACTCACCGCAAACGGTATTTGTTCCTATTGAGGGGATCCATGCAACGGAGTTACCCACAACAGCTGTTATACCGAGTGATACAAATATTACTAATAACCTGTCAGGTTCAAGACCCCTGACAATTCGAATAACGTTAAATAATACCAACCCCAATTTGTCTCCAATTGTGGATATGGAGCAGTTGTCTGCTGTGTTTATTAAAAACAATATTAATAACCCAACCTATTCGTCAGAAAATCTTTCAAATGATGTTGTTACTGTTGCTAATAGTTCTAGTATTTATTTTACCAATGCCTCTTCTAACACTGGTTACATAAGTATAGTATCGACGGCTGATAAGGCTAATATTGCCGGTATTGTAAAAGGTACAACCATTACAGTATCCAATACAGTAACTAATAGCGGGTCGTTTAGAGTATTAAATGTTTTAGATGCTGGTGCTAATATTTTAGTTGCAGGTACTATTACAACTGCTGCCGCAGCTAACGTCATAACAATTACCAATGGTAGAGGGTTTATTGCGGAAGAAGCTTCCACAGGTGGTTCAGCCTTGGCAAAATACATTACTAGACAGGTTGATTTAGCTAACCCTTCCACCTCTATCAACCTAAGATTAGATATTGCTAAACCAGAAAATTCTAATGTTAGAGTTTATTATAAAGTAAAAACTGTCGGTGAGTCTGTAGATCTTACAACTAAAGAGTACGTTGAATTGACTGGTTTAATTATTCCTACTTCATTAAATGGTGAATATTTTGAAGTTGAAAAACAAATAGACAGTATTACTCAATTTACTTCTATTATATTTAAAATTGTTCTTCTTTCTGACGATTCAGCTGACGTTCCGAAATGTAAGAATTTAAGAGCAATTATGCTGGTATGATTAATAGACAAGTACTAAAAGTTAAGGATCACCCAACATTGTTTCGTGATCCTAACTCTAAAGCAATTTTAGTTGTAGATCCAACTGCAAGACAAAATTATATTAATCAAAGAGCAATTGCTCAGAGGAATGAGCAAGCATCAGAAATTTTGCAAGCGGAAATGTCTAATATGAAGCAAGAACTTAGCGAACTTAAGGATATGCTTCGTATTATAATTAGTCAATCTAAGACCGATAAATAAACAATAAATATTCAATCGAATACAGCAAGGTAAATTAAATGGCAGCAACACTGGTTTTAAGAACGGTCAAAGGCTCACCGTTAACAAATTTAGAAGTTGATAATAACTTTTCTAATTTAAACACGTTTGGAGATGTTGTAAGTTCTAACGTTGGCATACTCTCTGCGTTAACTACAACAAGTACCAGTAATATTGTATCTGCTGTTAATAGTCTAGTAACAAGAGATACAACTACAAATTCTAATATTGGTGTTCTCTCGGCATTGACAACTTCTAGCACAAGCAATATAGTATTTTCTATTAATGAAGTTAACAGGACTGTACTTACAGGGGCTGCCAATAATATTATTATTAACAATGATACCACAAGTAACGTGACCTTATACCCCACACTTGTTTCCGTGTCGACTGGTAATGCTAACGTTAGAGTTTCAAGCACAAAACTTACCTTTAACCCATCTACAGGTCTTTTAGTATCTACGGATTATAATTCATCTTCCGATATGACGTTGAAACAAGATTTCGTACCTATCGAAAACCCGTTAGATATTATCAGCCGGTTAACAGGGTTTGGATTTACCTGGATAGATAGTAAAGAAAAAGCATTCGGGCTGTCCGCCCAAGAAGTTGAAAAAGTAATACCGGAAATTGTCAAGAATAGACCTGATGGTACCAAGGGTATTAATTATATGAACCTGGTTGCATTCTTAGTTGAAGCAATTAAGGACCTAAAACAAGAAGTACAAGAGCTTAAGAAGCATAAATAAAAAGCGCTTAAGCCGAGTTCACATAAAGGAGCGAAGATGGCAATCAAAATAGGGGGTACTACTGTAGTAGATGACTCTCGCAATCTCACAAACGTTGTTAGTGCAACGTTATCAAATACCCTTACAACTACAAAAGTTACTGAAACTGTTGTAGCATTAGGTAACACGGGTACAGCATCAACTATTAATTTATTTACAGGCACTGTTTTTACAGCTACACTTACCGGTGGTTGTACTTTTACAGTTACTAACCCAGGTAGTGTATCTTCATTTACGTTGATACTTACCAATGATGCTACACCTAGTAGGACAGTAGCTTGGGCTGGTGGTAGTTTTAAATTCCCTGGCGGGGCAGCTGCCTTAGCTAGAACAACGACGGCAGCTGGTGTTGATATTTGGACTTTCTTTACACCAGATTCCGGCACAACCTGGTATGGTAACATTTCACAAAAGAACCATACGGCTTAATTTTTTAATTCAATAGGAGAAAAATAATGGTAGATACAGTAGAATCCCCTTCCCTCGAAGTCTTAAGACAACTCGAAATTGCACGTGCAGCTGACGTTGAAGCTGCAGCAGTTGCTAATCATACAAGAGTATTAGCAATAGAAGCTGCAAGACAAGCTGGTAACATGGAGCTCGAAGCAGAGCGAAATACAAATACAGTTGCTCAAGAAACAAAACGAACCAAGCTCGAAGCAGTTCGCATGGCAAAAGAAATGCTCACAGAAAACAGACGCAACTTACCCGTTGGTGAGCGTGAAGTCAGTGCAGCTGATATTACTGCTTTTGCTGCTACATTGAATAGCTATATTAATTCTTAAAATATATAATACTATATGATGCAATACATGATGACTCCCATGGCTTCTGACCTTCCGGTCTTTGTGCCGTGGGAAAATGCGTTCTCAGATAATGAGTTGAACTGGTTACAAACCAAGGCTAAAGATGCAAATCAGACTGCTACGGTTGGAGCTAATGGCGGTGCTGCTGTTGTTGAACAAATTCGTAGATCTAAAATATCTTGGCTTGAAAATACTACTGAATCAAACTGGGTTTATGAAAGATTAAGCCATGTTGCCTCAGTAATAAATGCTAACACGTATAAGTTTGACCTTACGGGATTTTTTGAACCAATTCAACTTACTGCATATCAGGGTGATGTTAGTGGGACTTATGGGTGGCATAAGGACAGTGGTGGTCAAGGACCTGCAAGAAAATTATCGATGGTAGTTTTACTGTCAGACCCCAGTGAATTTGATGGTGGTAATCTTCAAGTGAGAGTATCAGATAGAGAAATTAATGTACCTAAAAAAAGAGGGTTAATAATTGCTTTTCCTTCTTGGGTAACACATCAAGTGGCGCCTGTTACAAGAGGTAACAGACAATCTTTAGTTGTGTGGATACATGGACCTGCATTTAGATAAAAACGGATAAATATGAATGGTGATATAAAAGATTATATAGGGGTTTATAAAAATGTGTATGAACCTGGTTATTGTCAGCATATTATTGATGAATTTGATAGACTAGCTTTATTAGGAGCAGGTTACACCAGGAAGCAGGCTGAAAATGCACCTGGTCACGTGAAAAAAGATCTTGGATTAGGGTTAAACTTTAGAGAAAATCCTCTTTCACCCTTTAACGGTAGAGCGGCAGAGCCTTTATTCTTTGAAGGTTTGCAAAAATGTTATGAGCAATATGCAGAAGTTTATTCAAATATAAATATGCATAAAATTCGTACGTGCAATATGAAGGTACAACGAACTGATCCCGGTGGAGGTTATCATATATGGCACAGTGAACATGGTCCTGATGAGCATTCTAATAGAGTTCTTGTTTATATGCTGTATTTAAATACTATTGCACCTGAGAATGCAGGAGAAACAGAATTTTTGTATCAAAAAGTAAGATATCAACCAGTAGAAAATACGGTTGTATTATGGCCAGCAAGTTTTACACATACTCACCGAGGTAACACTGTGTTTGGGGAAACTAGTAAATATATAATTACAGGTTGGTTTGGCTTTGTTTAAAATATCCAATTATTAAGAGGGCTCATTAAATGCCATTGTTTACATCGAAATCATTAATTCAAGGCGGGTCTGGAGCGGACGGCGGCACTCAGACGTTTAATACTACAGGTTGTTTTACAGTTCCAGCTGGTGTTCTAAAAGTCAGTATCAAGGGATATGGCGGTACAGGGTCTCCGGGCAATCCAGGGAATGCTGGTGGTACAGGTAATTCTGGCAGTGCTGGTAATCCTGGTAATTCCGGTAACAGTGGTACTTATGGCTCTGGCGGCGGCGGTGGCGGGGGCGGTGACTGGAGAGAAGAAAATTTATTTTACGGTGGGGGCCCAGGTACACCGTTCCCTAATAGTGGTCAATGGTGTATTCACGGACCATTTGTTAAAAGAAGCTGGGCAAATTATAGTCCCCGTTGGTCACAACCTGGAGGCGCCGGTGGTGTATCTGCTCCCGGAGGCTCAGCCCCGGGAGGTAATGCCGGTAGTCAAAACGGTTCACCTACAGCTAATGCAGGATCTAAAGGACCTACAGGGG
>Ga0214921_10011745_pt1 | contig 10587 bp, 11 predicted proteins | sample LL1505_MetaG_FD_177992 | JGI IMG/M metagenome (GOLD analysis project Ga0214921, IMG submission 177992) | Freshwater microbial communities from Lake Lanier, Atlanta, Georgia, United States - LL-1505 | ecosystem: Environmental > Aquatic > Freshwater > Lake | place: USA: Georgia | collected...
AGCGAAATTGTTAGCAGAGCAAGAAAAAGAAGCAAAAAAACAAGAAAAAGAAGCGAAAAAACAAGAAAAAGAAGCAAACAAAAAAGCGAAGGAAGTGAAACCGAAAAAAGAGAAAAAAGAGAAAAAGGCGAAGGAAGCGAAGGAAGAGAAAGCAAAGGAAACGAGCGCAAAGGAAGAGGAGAAGAAGAAGGAAGTTGTAGAAGAGGAAGCAAGAGCGAAAGTGCAAGTAGTCGAGTTTACATTTGAAGGTGTAACATACTGGAAGTCGAGTGAAAATATTTTATACGATCCAAAAACACAAGATACGATGGGAATATGGTGCGAAAACACACAAAGCATCAAGCCAGCACCAGAGGAGTCGGATGATGAATTATCGGAAGAGGAATATGAGGATGAGGATGAATAAATTAATATTATAGTATATGATGTAAATTATATGATATGAATTATATGTTATAAATTATAAATTATAAATTATAAATTATAAATTATAAATTATAAATTATATATAATATTTTATAAACTGATATGAATTGTAAAAAATAATAAATTATATGTTTTTTTTTGTTAGTGATTATAGATATTTCTATTATTATATATTTTGTATGATAGTATATCTAACAAAATATGATTTTTTTTTGAAAATAAAAATAAAGATATAAAGATTGTTAGATAATTAGACTAGAAGATAGAAGATGGAAGAAAGAATAAAAATAAAAAAAGGTAGTCAAGGTTTGTGTTATATAATAAATAGAAATGGTAAAGAGATAGCATTCGATGGTCATTATCCGATATGTTGGGCATTGCGGGAATTGAAGGTAAAAGATAGAATAACAGGTGCTCTGAACTGCAAAAAATGCGAAATGACAGGAAGATTAAATGGTGTAATAATAAGTTATTGTATAAATTGTATATTTGCGTTACAATCAATAGGGGAGAGTTGCGGTTGTTTATGCATACATAATATAAAAAAAAGATATATAATAAATGATGTAATAAATGATGTAATAAATTGCGAATCGAATGAATGCTGTTTCAAGACATATTTGAAAGGGGTGAAAATTTGGGAAATTGGAGACAGAGATTTATTTGAAGAGTGTGGAAGTTGTTTGAGAGAAGAATTTGTGGGAAGCGAAGAAGATATAAAAGAAGAAGAGTTAAATAATAGGATTTATGAAGATATTGTGGCGGAGTCAAGAGAGTCAATGTCATTGTTAGATAGTTTATCGGAAAGTTCGATATGTGGGGATGATGATGAGGATGTATACGGTGATATTCCGGATTTGATTGAGTGTGTTGATGATGAGGATGATGTAGTGTGTTGATGAGGAGGATGTAGAGTGTGTATAATGATGATGATGATGTAGTGTGTGGTATTTTTCGTAAAAAAAGCGTTATTAATAGCGTATATTTTGTCACTCATTTCTCGTTTTGTCACTCATTTCTCGATTATTGATTTTTAAAGGATATAGTATATTTTATTTATTTGTTAGATGATATAATAAATAAGATAGATTTTTAGAAGTATTTTTAAGTTTATAGAGTTGCATCATAGTTTATAGAGTGTATCTGCAAGAGTATTATAATTAGTAACATCGTAAATAGAAAGCGTATGTATTCCTTGACGACACATGGGACATACTGGAAGTTGTTCTGTTGTCTGAATAGATTTAATATATCCTTGAACACACGGTATACAAAAAGAATGACTACAATTGATTTGAATAAGTTTGTTAGAATGAAATGTTTCATAACAAATAGGACATTCGCAAGAAGATTTTCTAACAATATCTAGATTATTTTCAGGTATATAAATAAATTGCCATAAAAGAATAGACATTATAGCAGCAGTAGGTCTAGGAATGCATAATGCGAGTTTAAATAAATAGATATTATTTGGAGTATCGTGTGGACGTTCTGTATTTTCACTACAAACAACATATTTATTATTGCCTAGAGTATAACACCAACGAGCAATATTATTTTTAATACATATAGAAATAATATTAGGATGAAGAACAGTTTGATCAAGAATAGAATAGTATTGAGAAGCAATATTATCATACACAATGACAGGTTTTTTATATATTTGAAGATGTGGGGTATTTTGTATTGGGTCTTGCATTTGTTTACCAGGACAATTTTTATTTCGTTTGGTATGACCGAAAGTATGACAAACAGAACAAGTAAACGGCATATTAATAATTTGTTAGATGGTTTGATTTGAGAATAGATTAAAAAGAGAAATCAATTTTAAAGTTTATTGGAAAATAAAAAGTATAATTAATTATTGTCAGAACTATCGTTTTCTAAATTATCAAATTCTGACATATCGATTTTATCCAATAAAGGATTATTCGTTTGATATTCGCGTATTATTTCTCCAACACATCTAATTATAATATCTTCTTGTAAAATTGATAAAAGTAACTTTAAAAAATGATACGCAAAATTAAATGCTTCGAGATAATTATAATTATTAACTTCTGCTCCATAATTACTATAAATAATTATATTGTCAATAGTATTTTCTATTTTTTTTTGTATAGCATTATTTATATATTCATTCGGAATATCATATATCCCTTTTTTATTTAATTTTGACTGTATGAGTAAATATAAATTATTATTATTATTATTTTTAAAGGTTGCTTGTAAGTTGTTATATAAATTTCTTTTTTCTTGTAAAGATAATTTACTATTACTAAATTTTGATAATATTTGTTTACATTTATATAATGGTTCTAATTTTTCATTTATTATATTATATAAACTAAATCCATCTCCTTTTACTTGAAGGTTTTCTATGTTAATTATAAGAGGTAAATAAGCTATATGTTTAATAGAAATCATTTTATCAACTATATTTTTCATTTTTGGTTTAATAGTTTGATTTATTATATTATAAAAGTTAAATCCAGATCCTTTTACTTGAAGGTTTTCTGGTTTAATATAATTAATCCCGCCAACTGTATTTTTCGTTGTTGATTTAATAATTTGGTTCATTGTATCGTCGTTGTTTACATTAAAATTTGCAAGATTTTCAGGATCTTTTAAAATTAGATCTATATTATCGGTTCCAGTGTCCGTATTTTGTAATTCAATATGTGGAAGATTGGTATCGCATATACAACTATCCATTTATATATAATTATTTATATATAAATAATTATATTTATAACTAATATAATATGTTTTGTTTTTCAAAAAAAAAGAAATCTTTTTTTTGGCATATACATAAAACCGGAGGTTCCTATATAGAATTTATTTTAAAACATTATTACGATTTTACTAGACAAAATGTCTTAGACAAGCCTAAAGAAGAAAGTCGTGTTAAAAAATACATAAATGCTCCATTAAAATTAGATAATAAAGAAGAAGATAATAAAGAAGAAGATAAAAAAGATAAAGAAGATAATAACATTTTTCAGTTAAAACTAAATCACTATGAAACTATTTTTTATTGGGAAAAAAAAGGTGGTTTTGGTCATTATTTAGAAAAAGAAATATCAAAATTAGATGATGATTTTGATAATTATTTTAAATTTGCTTTTGTTAGAAATCCTTATGATAGAGCAATATCTAGTTATGAATTTATTAAACAAAAAAAATTCGACGGTAGAGTAAATCAAAATGTATTAAACGACGAGTGTACTTTTACTGACTTTTATAAAAATCAATTTACATATAATACGAATATCTTTATGTACGCTCACGCATACGAATCACAATATACAAATTTAAAAAATACTTGTAGTAAAAGTCAAATAGATTATATTGCAAAATATGAAAATATAAATGAAGAAATAATAAATATTTTAAAAAAAATAGGCATTGAAGATTATACGAAGCATCTTCATTTAATAGATGAAGGATGTAGAGTTAATGCTTCCCAAAAAAGAAAATTATCCGAATATTTTACGGAAGAAGCATTAAAAGAAATAAATATGTTATTTGATGAAGATTTCGAAAAATTCGGTTATACAAAATTTTATAATTTGGAAGAATTAAATCATTTTTTAGATACAATAGAAGAAACAGAAAAAAAGAATAATAAAAAACTGTTAGAGTTTTATAATTATCAGTCAAAAGAATTAACAGAAGAAGATATAATAGCAGAATTTATGAAACGGTAAAAATATAATATATAAGAAAAAGAGAACTTAAAGAAAAACTTCATTTTTTTCCCAAGACTCTTTTCGGATTTTCTTTTTTGGACATTTATTTTTGTCCAAATTTGAAAAGTGAAAATAAATGTTGAAGAAAAAATGTTTTGTGAGCATAATGAAAAATTATGGTCTGGTGAAAAAAAGTGAAAAAAATATTTGAGACGATAAAATTTTTGTATTTTTGCAAAAAAAGGATTTAGGTGTTTTTTTCCATATCTTGTATAAGCAATGAAAATCAACCAAAATATGCTAAAAACGAGCAGCGACTTTTGTTGTGAAAAGTGCAACTACATAACCAATAAGAAAAATAATTATAATCGTCATTTAATTAGCACGAGACATAGTAAATCAACCGCTGTCAACCAAAATATGCTAAAAACGAGCAGCGAAAATAATAACGAAGAACCGGACTGCTTAAATGATGACAAAAATAATTATATTGATAATTTACTTGAGAGCAAAACCCAAAATCAACCGTCTTTGCTCAAAATATGCTCGACCTTTTGTTGCAAAACGTGCTGCTACATAACAAGTAAAAAAAGTAGTTACGATGCTCATTTAATAAGCACAAAGCATAACAAAATAATGAGCAACCAATTTATATGTGATGTTTGTTTAAAGAAATATAAAGATAAGTCAGGTTTATGGCGTCATAAAAAAAAATGTTTACCATTAGAAGTAATAAATAAAAATACAACAGAAATAAATAATGATTTATTTAATAAAGAATTAATATTAATGTTAGTTAAACAAAATACAGAAACCTTGGAAATTCTAAAAAATGGAACAAATAGCAATAATAATAGTAATAATAATATTAATAATAATAATAATAATAATAACAATAAAACATTTAATTTACAATTCTTTTTGAATGAAACTTGCAAAGATGCAATGAATATAAATGAATTTGTAGAGAATATAACTATTCAGTTATCGGATTTAATAAAAGTAGGTGAATTAGGTTACGTCGATGGAATATCTAACATAATTACGAGTAGTTTAAAATCTTTAGATGTTACTCAACGTCCGATACATTGCACTGATAAAAAACGAGAAGTATTGTATGTAAAGGAAGAAGATAAATGGGAAAAAGAAAATGATGAAAAAACGAAAATAAGAAAGGTAATCAAAACAGTTGCACATAAAAATATAAATGCATTGCCACAGTTTAACGAAAAATATCCGGATTGTAAGCAAGGTCATTCGCAATATTCAGACCAATATAATAAGATAATAATAGAAACTATGGGAGGTTTTGGTGAAAATAATATAGAAAAAGAGAACAATATTATTAAAAATATATCAAAAAACGTCATTGTGGATAAAGAGAATAATGATGTTTAAAAAAAAATGAAAAAAAATGAAAAAAAACCAAATGGTCTTTTTGTTATTTCGTTATTTCGTTATTTCGTTAATTTATATATTACAAGATCATATATAGTATAAGGCATATAATATAAATCATATAATATAAATCATATAGTATACTTAAAGGTTTTTTATTTAAAGGGTTGACAAATGTTCACTAATTGCTTGATAAATCTCTGGTTTTTTCATTTTAAACTGGGTAATTTCTGTGCGGCACATAGGGCAGCAGGGTTTTATCGTCTTGTCCTTGATGGAAGTCGTGTACCCTTTGATACACTCGACACAATACGTGTGTGTGCAATTAGTGACAACGGTCTCTTGAGGGCACATTGTATCAAAGCAAAGAGGGCAAGAAATGTCTTCGGTTTCTGGTTCTGCTTCTGGTTCTGGAAACGTCAATGTGTCAAGTAATGCTACTTCCTTCAAATAAGCAACTGTCCTCTTGATAGTCGAAACGGCTTGTTGAACTGGAACTGTTCTGGGAATACGCACGACATTTACTACCTTGATCTCGCCATTTGCGTTACGTTGGATAACGAAATTCGTTCTGCCTCCACCGTATCTGTGGATTATCTGGTTGACCGCTATTACGAGGTCCTTGAATTCGGTAAAGAAACTATCTATATTAATACCTTGAGTGTCGGCAGAAGATGCGTAGAAACACACCAAGTGGATAATTTCGGGAACGTCCCGCGTAAGTCGTCTTGTTCCGATCAACCTATACTCCCAAGAACGAACTATGTCCCGAAGTTCTGCAGTTAAACGAGATGCTTCTGTGTGGCAGAATAAGGCGTGACGACGTGCCTCTGCAATCGCAGTAGTAGTCGCAGTCACAGTAGTAGTCGCATCTGCATTTTCTCTTGCTTGCACATTGACTAGGCATTGACGGTTTCGACTGTTATGACCTTCTTGACCGCACTGAGAGCAAACACAGGTTCTTCTGGAGGACATCTTTATATAAGTCGACTTTTATAGGTAGAAAGTAAGAGTTTTTAAGAGTTTTAACCCACTATATATATTAGGTGATACAAGTGTCTAGTTGGTATCAATTATTTCAATTTTTTTTTTCTTATATGTCTTTTTTCAAAAACTAAAAAAAATGAAAGGTGTTAAAATTATATATTACAAGGTCATATATAGGTATAAGGCATATAGTATACTTAAAGGTTTTTTTATAAGGGTTTTTATAGGTTTTTTTTTAAAAGTTAGATAAATGTTCACTAATTTCGTTATAAACTTCACTTTTTCCCATAGTAAGTTGGGTTATTTCTGTCCTGCACATAGGGCAAGAGGGTTTCTTGTCATTGATACGAGAAACAAACTCCTTGATACAGGTCGCACAATATGAATGGTTGCAGTTTGTAATGATGGCGTCTGGTCTAGAGACTTCATCAAAACAAATAGGGCAGTCGCAACTATCAGCATCTTTACTAACGGTTAGGTCGTGGACTAAGACAAGTTTTTTCAAATATGAAGTTGTGTTTTTAAATGTCGGAGTAAATCTATTATTTTCAAATGATAATCTTACTCTTGTGTTAAGAGGGTTACCAACCCTATCAACCACTCCATTCAATATTTCAATTTGTATCGACAATTGTCCAAGTAGCGCTATTGGTGTCGTATGAAACGGTTGCACGTTTTCTGCAGTCCTGTATCGCAACGCATCATTCATTTCATTACAAAATAACGTAATACCTGCATAACAAGCGATAATAGTATCGCGTTCTATTGTCTCGGCAGTTGTAATCGAGGTAAATGCTCTAGTAATTTGAGTAAGTAGAAGCACAGCGTTGTTCATATGAGTATGGTATGGGTTATCTAGTTGAGGCGTAGCAACAGGAGCAACCGGTGCAAGCGTAGGTGCAAGCGTAGGTGCAAGCGGAGCAACAGGTATAACATTTAACCCCCTTCTTTGCACGTTGACCGGACACCGAAGATTGCGTCTGTTATGACCCTCTTGACCGCACTGAGAACAAACACCGGTTCTTCTAGACATTTTATAATAAAACTAGACTTTTATAAGAGTAAGAGCGTTTATTAAGAGTTTTAACCCACTATATATTATGTGATACAACTATCTAGTTGGTGTCAATCATTTCAATTTTTTTTTTGTTATATGTGTTTTTTCGAAAACTTAAAAAAATAAAAAAAATAAAAAAAACCAAAAGGTCTTTTTCGTTAAAATTATATATTACAGGGGCATATAGTGTATAATGTATATAGTATAAGGCATATAGATAATTAACCAAAGGTAGATAATTAACCAAATGTTTTTCTGTTTCTCTCTTCATCATCATCCTCTTCGACGCTGCAATGCATATCTTCCAGGCGAGCATCTACCCACTCGTAATTAGGTTCAACTGCCTCAACTACAGCACCTGTCCAATGGAAGAACGTCTCTTTATTTCTTACGACATCCTCATCATCTTCAATATTGCAAAACATCTCTTCTAGGCGATCATCTACCCAACTGTATTTTTCTTCACCGTAGAAAGAGACGTCAGGAATAAAGGGGTTAATTTTCATCAATTTTTCTGTTTCTTTCCAAAGTTGAGTAAATGTTTTTGTCCCTTCTTCTATGGGAGCACAGTGGATCTTAACTCCACGAGTCAATGATATCTTGGATAAATTGAAAAGGGCGGACATTTCTTTTTAAAAGCGAGGGTCTTAGGTCTTAGGTCTTAGGTCTTAGGTCTTAGGTCTTATGATCTGGTATATACGTGTAATTTATATGTTGATGGTTAGCTCATAAGCATTTCAATTTTTTATTTTATATATCATTTTTTTAAGTAACTAAAAAAAAATGAAATTATTTTTAACCCTTTGTTTCATTTTTTTTTATGTAGATGGAAGAATACGCAGAAAAATAAAAAAATTGAAATACTTTTCTTATAAGAAGAAAGGAGTAATACCTTATATGTAGTCGGTCAAAACCAATAATCCAATCCAATACAAGCCATATTATATAGAAAATGTCAAGAAGAACCTGTATTTGCTCTCAATGCGGTCAAGAAGGTCATAACAGACGTAATCGGGAATGTCCCGAAAATGTTCGCTTACGATCAGAAGCAGAAGCATCTACTGCAAGATTGAATACCGCTTTAAATAGTCGTGTTCTAGCGTGTGTTCAAATCGTCGCAATAGAAGAAAAAATTAGCAGATGGGAAAATAGACAATTGTCTACTAGAACATTTTTGCACAGCGTAACTGGGAACATAGAGTTAGAATGCCAGTATATTTCTACAGCAATGCAAGAAAACCTTATTATGGATGAGTGCTTGGCAGCTTTCAAGCGACTAGTGGAAATAGTCAACCGTATAATTGAAAGACATACCAACGAGAGAGTGATGATTGACATCATCGTAGCAGATAGAGACGTTACCTTTGAACTCACGGAACTGCCGATGAACATTATCGAGTTCTATGATGATGAGGATGATAATGAACAAACAAAATACACCTCGGAGTATCTGAAAGAAGTCTCGTTGATCAATATACCTCGAAGTGACGATGAGGATGTAGTTTGTTATGAATGCCCTCTTTGTTTTGATGAAGTCCCTACCCCAGACGCCATCATTACAAACTGCAACCACTCATATTGCACGACCTGTATCAAACATCTAGCAACCTCCATCAAGGACAACACTGCAAAACCCTCGTGTCCTATGTGCAGAACAGAAATAACCCAACTAACTATGGGCAAAAGTCAAGTTTATAATGAAATTAGTGAACATTTTTCAAAGTTTTAAATAAAAAACCTTTAAGTATACTATGTGCCTTATACACTATATGACCCTGTAATATATAATTTTAACACTCTTTCATTTTTTTTTAAGTTTTCGAAAAAACACATATAACAAAAAAAAAATTGATTTGAAATTATCCTGATTAGGTTTTGTATAACATACAGCGATAATACTACAAGTAACCTTTAAGTAAACCCTATAACTCTGTGACCCTATAACTCTGCGACCTTATAACCCTTTCTAGTGAAAATGACGACCGTTGAAAATGCTCCCAAGGTTTCTCTTTCTGCCGTTGAGAAACAGCAGAAGAAAATAGAGCGTCTTACTTCGAATGCAGTTGAGTGTAAAAGAGGGGTTATTGATGCGACCAATGAACTCAAAAATACAAAGACAGTATTGAAGGCAGCACTCTTGCTTTTAAAAGATGTGAAAGCAGAAGTTAAGAGTCTTCGAAGTAAGCAAAATAACGATGCTATTAATCGTTATCATATAACTAAAAAAAATTCTAAGACGATCCACTCGTTAGAAATTGCGAAGATGGAACTGGAATTGATCACTAAAGATGAAAAGCAACCAGAAGAAAAAAAATCAAAGGCAATTGTCTTGAAAAATCTGAAAAAAGGGATCTTCACCGATCCATTGATGCAAAAAATCAATAGTCTTCCACACGAAATCGTTGATATCATTGGGACATTCCTTCCCATTGAGATCCACATTCAAGACCTGGAATACCAGAGAAAAACCAGCAAACTTTTATCACGTTGCTCTGCGCCATTAAAAATGGACATTTTAACCTGGGTTTGCACAATGCGCTCATTTCTCAGCATTTTATCATACGAGGATGCATTAAAAGAAGTCTCTACATATCAAAGATACCATTATTGCAGTACTTCAAAAAACGCTGAGGTTAAATTGCTGCATTTGATAGAAACTGCCAAGACGAAGAACCCAAGATTTGCCTACAATGTTCTCAGGAAACTGCACTGTCTTATTGATCCAACAAAAAAATACAAGAGCAAGAAACTAGCATTTTCACAACCGAGCCCATTTACCGCTCTAACAATGGAAGACCTGCATCATGTTCACTTTGAATTTTAAATTGTGTATATAAAAAATCTATAAAAAATCTATAAAAAATGTATAAAAAATCTATAAAAAATGTATATTATATGATCATTATAATTATATATATATTTATATTTATATTTATATTTATATTTATATTTATATTTATATTTATATTTATATTTATATTTATATTTATATTTATATTTATATTTATATTTATATTTATATTTATA
>Ga0214921_10011746_pt1 | contig 10586 bp, 8 predicted proteins | sample LL1505_MetaG_FD_177992 | JGI IMG/M metagenome (GOLD analysis project Ga0214921, IMG submission 177992) | Freshwater microbial communities from Lake Lanier, Atlanta, Georgia, United States - LL-1505 | ecosystem: Environmental > Aquatic > Freshwater > Lake | place: USA: Georgia | collected 2015-05-28
GGCTGCTATTGGCTAATGGATGCGATTAGCGGTCATCTTCAACGTCTACCCAAAGACGAAACATTCATCAGCAGCAAACTGACAGTAGAGAACGGCAAAGCACAACTTAATATCGAAGATGGCAATGGTCAGATATTAGCAACCCAACAGATCCCCTATACCGACTTTCCGTTAGAGGAGATCATGCTCTTTGCCTGCTGGGATCAGAAGCACTGGGTCATCATGCTACCGGGTGAGTACTAAATACTTAATGCGCTTTTATGAATTCAACTCATCTCCTGCTAAACCCCTAACCCCCGCACAGGCAAGAATCAAAGCTCTAAAAGATCAGGCTAAACGGGCACAAGCAGCAGTTAAAGCGGAGCGGGCCAGGCAAAAGATCCAAGCAGCACACACTACCCTCAATCAATTAGAAGGAAATTCAATGACAAGTAAATCCTTTAAGGCACTGCATAAGACCAATAACCCCTACTCTGCTTGGATTGGTATTGGAACCTATGGCTCATTTAATGATGCGTTAGCTGCGGTACTGAAAAAGAAGAAACAAGGCTCGATAGCAGTGCAGATTATCGATAACGCCAAGATGGTGGTGTATTCCGCTTAAGCACAATTACATGTCTAAATCCATTATTTTCGATACCGAAGCCACCGGCATTAAAGAGCCCGTATTAATAGAAGCAGCTTGGCTTGAGCTTGCATCCATTAAACCTTTTACTGTTACCAATCCTTTCGTACAGCGTTACAACCCTGGTAAACAGATCAGCCTAGGTGCGCTTGCTACCCATCACATCATGGATGAGGAATTGGTAGATTGCCCACCCGCTAGCAGTTTTAAACTACCAGATGACGTTAGCTACATCATTGGACACAACGTAGATTTTGACTGGGAAGTGATTGGCAAGCCTGAAATCAAACGGATTTGTACGCTAGCACTAGCCCGTAAGCTTTGGCCCGATTTAGATAGTCACACTCAAAGTGCCTTGCTTTATTACTTAGAGCGCAATAGCGCACGCGAACAGTTACGAAATGCCCACTCAGCACTCACTGATGTGGGGATCTGTGCAGTGATCCTAGATAATATTTGTGAGCAGCTAGGGGTTAAAACCGTTGAAGATTTATATGCTGAGTCTGAAAAAGCCAGGATCCCAACGAACATGCCTTTTGGCAAACATAAGGGCTTGATGTTAGGAGATCTTCCTAGCGACTATAAACAGTGGCTACTAGGTCAAGGGGATATAGATCCTTATTTGCGGAAGGCTTTGGCAACTCAAGCTAGCCAATAATGCCATCGTCCTCGTAAGGCTCTGGAATAATTAAATCTAATTTCTCATCGGCAGTTTGGCCGGCCAGTAAATCATTTAAATCAAAAAAAGAATTTAACAATTTAAAGCAATGACTTACCGAACGATGAGTATGCATAGGCTCAATGTTCAAAGCATGCATGTTTGCCGTGCCCGTATATATATCTGAATATATGCCCCACAACCATTTTTTTACTAGCTCTGAATTCCCTCCTGCTGTGGCCGCCATACCTTTTAAAGCAAAAAAATTACTTACCCCTCTGAGAATTTCAGATGCAAAAAAGTTATCGCCTGCTAATATCGCCTCTTCATTGACTTTGTCTACCCATAAAAGGACTTTTTCATCATCCTTTTCATTCCAACGCCAACTTCTACTCATAAATTTACCGAGGATTTTGATGAGCTCATATAAAACTTAAAGATGGCTTCATCCAAGACTAACTCCTTAAGTTTTGCTTTATCTAATAAATTAATTAACTCAGTCCTACCTATAAGCTTGACCCCAAGAGTATTAGCTTGTTGAATAGCTGTTAAATTGAATTTTTGATTTGTAATCGCCACTTTTTGAAATATTACCCCAGGATGTCTAGCTTGATAAGCCGGACTACCAGCAGCAACCTCCTTGACCGCATCCCAACCAAGTTCATCTTGCGTACTATATTTACATTGCCCAATTAGACCTTTGCCATCGTTGCCGATTACAACGATGTCTACACCCCCGTCTCCTCTTTGTTTTTGGGTGACATAAGCTTTATTTGGATAGGCGCCAAATAAAAGCTGGCAAAATACTTCAAACGTCGCACCATCAAGAGTATCAACACGATTTATATCAACAAGCTTATTAGCATCAATCTGGATACCGCCAGGGCCACTATCAGGCATTAATGACCCACCAGAAATATCCGATCCAACTCCATCCAACATATCCCCTGCAAGATCCATCTTTAAAGTCATTAATCTATCCAACTTAGCATCAAAAGTTACAAAGTCATCAGCGGTAATAGTTGGACAATAGACATAAACGTCCTTAACTTGACCAATTCGATATGCCCTATCTGTTGCTTGACCTTCTTTTGCTGGATTCCATGTTCTTGTGAAATGGATAACATGATTTGCTGAAACTATATTGACTCCAAAGCCAACAGCTAGAGGGGATAAAATTATCACGCCAAACCCCTCGCGAGATTGAAATGTATCAATTAGATCTTGACGATCATCAATATCTCCATTGATTATTTGCGCAGAAAAATCGAAACGTTTACGAATAAACAGAACTAATGATCTTTGAATTTCTTTAATATCAGTAAAGATAATTACTTTTTCTTGTTTTTGTGCAATTTCTTCAAGCGTATTTAGAAGCCAGTTTAGCTTTGGGGCATTATTTAAATGAGCATCTACGCCATTAGTGTCAACAGCAAATGTCGTTTTTGGAAGGCAATAAGGCTCGGAGCATAAAGCTCTTACAAAATGAAGAACGGCAAACGAAACATTAGATCTTCGTTTTGCGTCATTTTCTTTGGCTGCCGCTGAAATTTGACGCAACCCTTGTGCATACAAATTTCTCTGGTGATTGGAGATGGGTATGGATAATCTTTTTCTGATTACTCCATCAAACTCATATTCATCATTTGAGACAATAATTTTTTTAGGAAGCTCATCCGCAATATCATGCTTCATTCTTCTCAAAATTTGAGGACTTACCTTTGCCCGCAAATGACCTATTATTTCTGCCGCCTTCTCATCGCCCGCCTCCTTAGCTTCAATAGGTTTACGATAAGTTCTTCCGAATTCATCTAATGCCCCAAGTAATCCGGGTTGAATAAAGTCAAATAAGCACCATAAATCAGCTAGGCTATTTTCTACAGGTGTTCCAGTACAAGCAATTCTAAATTTAGCTTTCTGTTTTTTTGCAGCAGTCGTGGATTGTGCATTTGGTGTTTTAATTTTTTGAGCTTCATCGCAAATCATGAACGTGAACTCTTGTCTTGCCAAACTGAATTCATAATCGCGAACGGTTTCATAAGTTGTTAAAACTACTTTAGCGGACCCAAGCCAATTTGGAGTTAGTAAATTTGCAATCTTCTTATCGAGCAATGATTGATCAATAAATTGTTTAGGCTGTCTTCTTGCACTTAAACCATCAGCATGAAGTAATAGTATTTCTGAAAAATTATTAAAAAAATTCTTAGCCTCATTTTTCCAGTTTTGCATCAATACTGGTGGAGCTACAACTAAGGATGGTGGTGCATCTGGATTGCGCTCATAAAACCAGGAAAGTAAAGATAGAATCTGTAGAGTTTTTCCAAGTCCCATATCATCAGCCAACAAAGCGCCGCGACAATATTCTGGGGATTTTGAATACAGATATTGCATCCATGCCAAGCCAGCTAATTGATGCTTCTTTAATTTAATTTCGCTCTTTAAATCATTGGGTAATTGAGCTGAAAATCCTTCAGGCACCTTAAGAATTGCCTCACGCATCGCCTCGAGATCAGTTTCTGTGTAGTCAAGCTGGGTAATGTTGACTTTTACAAGAAGCGTCTCTTTGCGACCTTTACCAGAGGAGGGGTTCGGCTCTGGCGTTGGTCCTATTGGCGGTTCTGGTGGCGTTGGGCCAGGAGGTGCCGGTGGGGTTGGTCCTGTTGGTGGTTCTGGTGACGTTGGGCCAGGAGGTACCGGTGGGGTTGGTCCTGTTGGCGGTTCTGGTGTGATTTCAATAATACCAAGTAAGGTCTTCAACTCGTTTACTAAAGAGATTGCATCCACTATTGATAATGGAATGGGCAGACGAGGATCAGCAACTTTATCAATGCCAGATGCTTTTGCTTGTTCAATCTTAGCTTCAAACTCTTTAATCCATACCTCATCAACAGCTATAAAAACTGGCGGAGACCCTGGTACTAAAGAAATGCTAATTAAAGGGGTTGGCGCCCAAGAAGAGTCGTCACCACCCTCCTTTTTGATGTAGGCCGAGTAAATTGGTTTTGCAATACCGATACCTTCAATACGCTCGCCATAATTACTAAGGGCATAAATCTCATTAAAGTCTATGAAATTCTTTACCTGATCTTTCCAAACATTGAACCATCCCCTTGCATTTTCAAGTGTTTGGTAAAGATATCCATCCACATCAATCACAAAGTTCCGCCAAGTAAAAAATTGACGTTCTTCTGTCAAAGCGGAATCTATTTCATCTATCAAGAGCTGAAACTCATGAGTGTTTGAAATTAGAGATCTATCTGCTTTTCCCATTCCATCTTCAATATTTTGATAAATGGTTGCAGTAACGCTCTCAATAATACCTTTTTGGATATCCGGAAAAAGTGAGAGACTAGTAGAATAAATTCCAGCCTCTTCCTTGGCTTCCTGAATTTGTTGCTCATCTAGAACTTTTGAAGCAGCCTCACCAAGATAGGCAAAAGGATTTCTAAGAAAAGCTTCAGCCTTACTGCCAGCAACCTTCCGTCCATCAAATTGGGTTTTAATTACAGATAAAACATCTCTGATGGCTTCAGGAAAAATAATTCTAGTTTTACCTGTAGGAGTTGAAAAATCACTATGCTCAGGAATAAATTTGAACGAATCAAATTTAGTTATCCATTCTTTAGGAGCACCATCAAAATATGGCTCAATCGTAACAACGCTTGTGCCAAGGGCTTGAGCCCTTATATAGCGCATCTTCAATAAGCTTGGAATTAAAACTATTGTTGATGATAAATAAGGCGATAATTCAGCTTTAGCAGATAAAGCTAGCTTTCGGGCCTCACCCCATAAATTCTCATTTTGTGATTGGCTTCGTGAGTGATCTTCAAATCCATTATGACGTCTGATGAAATCAATTAAATTCCAAGTCTCCTTAGTTTGTAATGTGCATGAAGTGCCGTCAACAAAAGCACCGCCAATACATTTTCTAGATCCAATAAGGCGACCAGAAATATCGCGCCAGCCATCTATTCGCAATCTAAAAAATTTATCTGCCACTGTTCCAGATTCGCCGAGCATAGGGACTGAATAATCGGTCTGAGGCAGTGATAGTAAATATAGAGAATCTCGGTGTTCGATATCAGTTAATAAATCATAGAGCTGATTCCATGAAAACTCTATTTGGGAATCATTTATCGTGGCAATTCTGTCAGCCACTAGCTGTGCTAAGTAGATTAATTGCTGACTACCCGTTGCTGGATCTGTTGCAAGATCCATCAACTGACTAGGCGTACACAACGCAAAGTTCTCACTAACTAAAAAAGAGACATTATCATCAGAGAATCTTGGTTCAATTAATTTCTGGGCGGATAAACTATTTTCCATTCCAGCAAAAACGCTCTGAACATCTGGACGTGATTTAAAAAGCTTAGCTAGAAAGTTCATCAGAAGTATTTGTCAATCGAAAAGTTTGTTACAGTTGTGTTTGCCTTGCCAGCACGAACATCATCAAATATGCCGAACTGGGGAAGCAGATAAGTTCTTGCCTTATATTGCCAACCCTCTCTATGAACAATATCAGGCCCTTTAGTATTGCCGCTGTAGTAGCGTTCTTTTAACCCCCCCAGACTTGTTGATGCATCTAAGCTAGGAGAATTAACATTAAAGCTATTTTCGCCTTTCTTATAGATGTAACATCCGCCGTGTGGATTAAATTCAACAATAAGATGTCCGCTAATTTCCATAATAAAAGCATCTAAATTAAACTCACTCTTCGAATCAATTAGATTGGCATATGAATCGACATCATTTTTAAAATGCTCCTTCCATTCGGGATGTGAATTTAAGTACCGTCGCATATCAGCACCCAAAACAAGACGGGTAAAAGTAATTTGGTTAATGTACTGTAACCAAAAATCTAACCTACCATGAGGATCTGGAACACCTCGCCTTTTGAGCAATTCGAAGAACAGCCTAAGATTAGCCTCTTGTACCCAAGTCAGCACCATACGCCATGTTGAATCTGATACATGTACCCATTTTGATGCCCCAGTATTCCGTAACTTTGGACTCTTCCATACCTCTAAAGCAAAATCCTTAAGCTGCTTATGAACTTTTATATCTGAAGAAGATCTATATCGATCGAGCAATGCACGCAAACCATTATCAAGATATGAAGGATGTCTTGTAAGTAAAGAAATTATTAATGGGATAGTTTCCTTGAATTTCAAATCAGATTGAGATAGTGCTGCCCTCAAGCACGATTTGAAAAATTCCTCCCAAAACCAACTTGCATCTGGAATATGTAATTCAAGCTTTATCTGTTTTACCCTAGAATCACTACCAGAAAGCCACTCAACCCCATAAATCTCGCATGGCGATTCGCTAAGTAAATGCTGATTTGCCTCAATACTTTTCATCCAATTGGTAAAAAAGGGGGCATTTTTCTTTACGTCTGGCCACGTCTTAGATAGAAAATTACGAATAGCCTTTTGAGAATTAAAAAAACTATCCTCTGGATAACTTAATCTTTGTGCCTGAAAATAGGATTGAAAGACTCCAAACCAAAAGATTCCATCAATATTGTCAGACTTAAAATCATCTGAGTATCTACCCAGCAAGGCTTGAAGCTTTACCGGATCTAATGCAACGGAAGAGCCGCCCAATTCAGTTATTGGCTTTGTTAGTGCAAAAGAGATAATTTCATATTCACCCGCATCACCAGATATAGAGCCATTTAAATAATCTCTGGCTGCAGCATAAGCAACATCATCTTTAGGTTTTAGGAAGAAGGTAAATTCATCAGTTATTTTTTTGTGAATATTGGTAAGTTTAGGATAGACCTCACCTTTCTCTTTCTTCATCTCATAATGAAAAGAATTATTTAAATCAGAGAGAGAATTTTTTAATAGGTCTATGAAGGACATATGCCGAAGTCTTTTCCAGATAAATCGACTGTGGATTCTTCCTGTCTCTTTTTATCATCTCCCAACTGCCAGAATTCAAGCTTTAATTCAGCTCGTCTACTTTCCTCATCACTTTTCTTCTGCGAGTTAAATGAAAAACCACCGACTAGGAAAAGATTTTTAACTTGATTTTTATTTTCTGTTGATAAACCACCATTTCCATCAGAATCTTTTTTTGCAAGCTCACAGACAACCTCCTTGCTCCTTTTTAAAGAAAGGTCTAGATTAGTCATATAGTTACCAGTTTTACTGGTATAACCTTCCACAATAACTCTCCTAAAAAACTGCTTACATTGATTATTTTTGACTGTTTGTAGAACTGTTGGAATGTAATCTCTTAAAAATTTTGATGCTTCAGCACTAATTGCATGCTTACCATCATCGAATTTAACAATGGATCCTAAATCAATCCGTATCGCATCGCCCTTACTGTACTCAATACGAGCTTGGCCTGGAAATTGTTTATTTGCAATATTTTGTAAGTCTTTTGCACAAGCAGAAATAGTTGCCTCCCTAGCCGCTTCAGCAGCAAATTGAGTTTCATATTTCTTCTTCAGCATTACGATAGTTACGGCCATGACAACTAAAAAGAGCGTCATACATGCAGTCATTAGATCGGAATATGAAATCCAAAATGGCCGCTCACCCTCATCCTTATGAGATTTTTTGATTGGTCTTTGATTAAACATTATTCAGCTTTTTTAAGCTTAGTCATTTGTATCAACATAGACTGAACAGCACCCTCTAATGCGCCAAGCGAGCCGGTTAGTAAAGTATCAGATTTCTCTTTTAATACTTCGACCTGTGCAACCATCTCCTGTCCAAATTGCTGGAATGAGCCTTTAAGTACTGAGTTAACTTGATTTAAATAGTCCGTGCTTTGTTTTTCAGCTGTTTGCAATGCGCTAAGAATTCTTTCTAAATCAGATAGTATTTGACTGCTTAAACCAGCTTCTTTCTTGGCATTTTCAACCAAATTCTGTAATTGCAATACATATGCTTGAACTGATTCACGTGACTCATCATATTTTTCAAATGCTGTTCTTACTGAGGCTGAGGCTAATTGTAAAGTTGCAGCAGTCTGTTCTAGTTGATCGGTAACTACACGGCTCTTGTCAAATACAGTACCAATACTTTCTCCAGCCTTGGTAAATCGATCTGCTGCATCTTGCATAACCAAAGCACCATCATTCATTCCCGAAATAGCGCCAGTTGTAGCGTTCTGAATAGCTCTAATATTTTCCTCAGTTTTAAAAGCTGCATCCTTAACATCACTCATCAGTTGAACAACATTATCTGTCAACCCACTATATAGGCCCTCGGTTTCTGCTACCAAGCGCTCTGCTCTTGCCTTATCTGCAACTGCTTGATTTTCTCTTTCGGCCGAAATTACTGAGATTGATTTTTCAAGCTCAAACAAGATTTTTTGCATAGTCTCATCCATTGCTTGCTTGGTTTGACTTTGCTGCTCCAGGATTAACTTTCTTAACTCCTCAACAAAACTCCGAAGCTGTTGATTCATTTGCTCCTGCGCAAGAGCTGCTTTAGCCATTGACTCTTCCATCTTAGCGGACATTTCAGATGTAGCTTTTTGACCAGCACCAGAAATATCTGCAATCAATCGAGTCATCGCCTCTTGCACCATGGTCATAGAGTCTGATGATTTTTGTATCGCCGAATTAATGTTTTGAATCTGCGATCCAAAGGTTTGATCAATTTTTGCCATAAATGCGCTCAATAGATTTTCTAGCATGCCAGTTACGGCACCACCTTGTTCGCCTGAAGCCTTTTTAACGACGTCCATGAGCTCATTCATAGGACCATCTAAACCTTCTTTGATAGCTCCCGATATTTGCGAAGAAATATTTTGAGAGGATTGAAGCTGGGCACTAATTTGTTTATCTGCTACTTCGTGCATTAATTTCTTTAAATCTTCAATCAACGCATCTTTTAAGCTTGCAGTATTTGCTGAATTTTTCTCAGACGCACTTACTAATCTATAGAGATACTCCTCGCCAACTCCTTTTGAGAATAAGTCATCGATGCGGTTATTGACTACCTCGAGTAATCGATAGCACTTATTAATTGTTGTTTTTTCAAAAAATGTAATACCAATTGCAGCAAAAATTGCTAATCCTGAGCCAATAAAAGCTGAGGTTACCTCTTGCAGTAAAGTCCCTAACGTATCAACAGGATCTGCTGGATTGAATAAAAATAATCCCCAAACTAAACCACTAAAAGTACCAATAATTCCGATACCAGTAAGGATGCCCGGTAGATGTCTAAAAAATTCAGCATCTATTTGTGTATCAATTACCGATTCTTTGGAGAAGTAGATCTCTGAGCTTGCAGTAGCCCTGATTGATATTGGCTCTCCGTCTGGAGCTCTAACGAGATGGAGGGTATCCTCATATTCTGCCCATAGATGCTTAAATGGTTCCTCGACAAAAAGAGGTTTCAAGTTTGAAACCTCTAATACCTGATTATTCTCTTTTTTATATTTTTGTAAGCCCTCAGCAATTTTTACTAGATGTGACTGAATTTTTTTTGCTGGATTATAAAAACGTGTTACGAAACGAGATATTAAAAATCCAATGATTAAAAAAAGAGGAATTAGTATTATCCAATTTAATTGAATTAGACAGTTTCCGGAAAGACAAAAATTAGATAAGTTCATTCTTCCTATTCTTTCATAGCACTTTTTAGGGTACACCTATAAAAATTAAATAGTTATATATTGTATTAAGGTTTTTTAAAAATCCTAATTATCCTTCCCACCCCCCTGTCTCACTCATTGCTTGCTTATCTAGGGGGCAAATTGGTGGACCGTATTGAAGATACCGCTTCATCATGACTATTTCATAACCGCACTTTGTGCACTTGGCTCCTGGTCTTTTAATACCTGCTCGCGATGCGCCCCTTGCTATTAAGAGTTTTGAGTGAGGAAAGTGGCCTAAGGCATTCGCAATCTTAATTAGATCTTGTTTTAAGTGCTCTCCAGCTCCGGCACTTCTCATCGGCCCTTTTAGTCCAACATTAGTTGCAATTTTCTTAAATCCTTCCCCGTGGCCACTTCTACAATCGTCTACAGCATGAACGAGTTCATGAGTAAGTGTATCTAAGACTTCAACGGGGTCAGCCTGGTTTGGAGCTATAAAGATCTGATTAATACCATCTTCAGAAGCTTTGCTACCCCAGCATTGACCTAGGTGCCGACCTTTTGCTCCAGTACTGGGAAATCCAACGGACACCTTTACTTTAGGTATTTGATAGCCGCCCCTTTGAAAGATTGGCTCTAAATGAACTACAGCACGCATCAACCAATCCTCTCGCAAAACTGTTATTGAAATTGTCATAAGCCTCCTAATTAAGACCCCTTTGATTAGGAGGCTTATGA
>Ga0214921_10011747_pt1 | contig 10585 bp, 2 predicted proteins | sample LL1505_MetaG_FD_177992 | JGI IMG/M metagenome (GOLD analysis project Ga0214921, IMG submission 177992) | Freshwater microbial communities from Lake Lanier, Atlanta, Georgia, United States - LL-1505 | ecosystem: Environmental > Aquatic > Freshwater > Lake | place: USA: Georgia | collected 2015-05-28
ACTGGCTCAACAGGACCAACAGGACTGCAAGGACCTACTGGCTCAACAGGCTTCACTGGACCTACGGGGACTGGCTCAACAGGACCAACAGGACTGCAAGGACCTACTGGCTCAACAGGCTTCACTGGACCTACGGGGACTGGCTCAACAGGTCCGACAGGACTGCAAGGTGCTACAGGTTTCACAGGCTACACTGGACCTACGGGGACTGGCTCGACAGGTCCGACAGGACTGCAAGGCGCTACAGGTTTCACTGGACCTACGGGGACTGGCTCAACGGGTCCGACAGGAATGCAAGGACCTACAGGTTTCACAGGCTTCACTGGACCTCAGGGATCTACTGGCTCAACAGGACCAACAGGACCTGGAAGTAATAGTTTGACAGAAAACTATCTTGTTGCCGTACAATCGAATGGTGCATACACATCCTATGATGGTATCACTTGGACTGAGCAAACTATTACAGGTACCCTAATTTTTTTCGATGTTGTATGGAATGGTTCAGTTTGGTTAGCTGCTGGCACGAATGTACAAATTTCACCTTCAGGTGTGTATTGGACACAAGTAGCAGTCGATCCATTATCGGGGTTTGTGCATGCCTTAGCGTGGAACGGATCCTTGTATGTTGCAGGTGGTTATGGCGGAGCTGGAGGTGGAGATACTATAGCAACTTCGCCCGACGGTATTAATTGGACACGTCGAACAAGTACGGGGGTCGAATCAGACGTTTATTGTGTAGCTTGGAATGGTAGTTTATGGGTGGCAGGAGGGGTCAATGCAGGAAATATTGGAGGAATTGCTACTTCGCCGAATGGTATTACATGGACTTCGCGTACATCGAATATTGGAAGGGAAGTTTTGGATGTAGCATGGAATGGATATTTATGGGTAGCTGTTGGTACAAATGCTACAGTTGCTCAAATATCTACCTCTTCTGATGGTATTACGTGGACTCCAAGAACAATATCCGGATTTGGTCCTTATTTGAATACTGTTGCATGGAACGGACTACTTTGGGTTGCAGGAGGAAGTGATACTACAACAAAAGTTGCTACTTCTCTAGATGGAATTACGTGGGCAGTAGTTACAGTTCCAACTGTAACTGGAGGTATAACTACAATCGCTTGGAATGGTTCTTTATGGGTAGCATCGGGTTCAAGCGCAAGCAATTTTATTACTTCGCCTGATGGTAGTACTTGGACTTCGCGCTCAGGATTAAGTAATATTCAAAGTATTGCAAGTCGGAGAGTATTGCCGTATGTTGGTACTACCCCGGTATCTACCAATAATGGTTCTACAGGACCTACAGGTTTCACTGGATACACTGGTCCTACGGGATCTACGGGATCTACAGGTCCGACAGGACTGCAAGGCGCTACAGGTCTCACTGGACCTACAGGGCCAGGAATAACAGGACCTACGGGGCCAGGAATAACAGGACCGACAGGACCGACAGGACCTACAGGGCTAGGAATAACAGGACCGACAGGACCTACGGGACCTACGGGACCTACGGGACCAGGAATAACAGGACCGACAGGACCTACGGGACCTACAGGGCCAGGAATAACAGGACCGACAGGACCTACAGGGCCAGGAATAACAGGACCGACAGGACCGACAGGACCTACGGGACCAGGAATAACAGGACCTACGGGGCCAGGAATAACGGGACCTACGGGACCTACGGGACCTACGGGACCTACGGGACCAGGAATAACAGGACCGACAGGACCTACGGGACCTACAGGGCCAGGAATAACAGGACCGACAGGACCTACAGGGCCAGGAATAACAGGACCGACAGGACCTACGGGACCAGGAATAACAGGACCGACAGGACCTACAGGGCCAGGAATAACAGGACCTACGGGACCTACAGGACCAGGAATAACGGGACCGACAGGACCTACTGGACCAGGAATAACGGGACCTACGGGACCTACAGGACCTGGGCTAACAGGAGCTACAGGACCGGGCATTTCGTTTGCTGGTGCGAATGGAGCCGTTATGTTTTATGGCGGAGCGGGTGTCGGTATTACAGGTAATTCAAACTTGACGTACACTACAAGTACAAATCAAATTGGGTTTAATGCGCCGGTAATAGCTGGAGCGCCAACGGTAACTGGAACATATACTACTGGAACTACGGGATCGTACACTTGGTACAAATTCACTTCTGGATCAGGAACATTTACTCCATCTACAACGGCAACACCGGTTTATTATTTTGCCGTTGGTGGAGGAGGTGGAGGAGCTGGAAATGTATGTGGAGGTGGAGGTGCCGGAGGATTACAAACAAACGATCCCGGGTTATCGAGCTTACCGACATCAAATCCTTCACAATATGTTAGTGGTGGCGGCTTAACTTTAGCAAGTGGAACAACATACAATATTTCTGTAGGAAACGGAGGAGCTGGTGGAGATAATGGAACAACTCCTAGTATATCCAGTGGTCAACCTGGTACAAGCACTACATTTGCTGTAAATGGAGGATCTACACTTGTAACCGCTTCTGGCGGTGGCGGAGGAGGATATTTTGGTTACAGTGCAGGTTCAGGCGGGTGTGGCGGAGGAGGCAGTGCGACCCCTGGTGCTGTTGGTAGTGGATCTCAGGGATATGCTGGAGGTCTTGGTGCTGGTTCTCCAACTATAAGTGGAGGTGGAGGAGGTGGTATTGGAAGTACAGGTGGGGCTGCTGGTAGTGGAAAGGGTGGAAATGGTGGTTTGGGACTTTCATATTTAGATCAAATGTACGGTGGTGGTGGAGGTGGTGGATCATATAATGGGGGTTCTGCTCCTGGATTAGGAGGAACAGGTGGATCGGGTGTAGGTGGTAATGGTGGCAATTATAATTTTACTATTTTATCAACTGCGGGAGTAACTGGTACAGGTTCAGGTGGTGGAGGAGCAGCATTCACTAAGACAGGTTCGGCTGGTGGGTCAGGTGTTTTTATTCTCCTAGTTCCATCGCCCGGCGCTCCAGTTTCCACCAATTTTGCGAATATTGGATTAACTGGAACTTCCAACTCTTTAATTCTAAATACTTCTGCCGGTCTGAACATTACAGGAATTTCTGGACCTACAGGCACTACAGTCTTAACATACAATCCCACAACTGGAGTAGTAGGATACAATACTTTGGCAGGACCTACCGGCTCAACAGGTCCAACAGGTCCAACAGGTCCAACCGGACTGCAAGGATCTACTGGCTCAACAGGTCCGACAGGTCCAACCGGACTGCAAGGATTTACTGGCTCAACAGGTCCGACAGGTCCGACAGGACTGCAAGGATTTACTGGCTCAACAGGTCCAACAGGTCCAACCGGACTGCAAGGATCTACTGGCTCAACAGGTCCAACAGGTCCGACAGGTCCGACAGGAATGCAAGGATTTACTGGCTCAACAGGTCCAACAGGTCCAACCGGACTGCAAGGATTTACTGGCTCAACAGGTCCAACAGGTCCGACAGGTCCGACAGGACTGCAAGGATTTACTGGCTCAACAGGTCCGACAGGACCGACAGGACTGCAAGGATCTACTGGCTCAACAGGTCCGACAGGTCCGACAGGACTGCAAGGATCTACTGGCTCAACAGGTCCGACAGGACCGACAGGACTCCAAGGATCTACTGGCTCAACAGGTCCGACAGGTCCGACAGGACCTACGGGACTGCAAGGATCTACTGGCTCAACAGGTCCAACAGGTCCAACAGGTCCGACAGGACCTACGGGACCTACAGCGCCAGGAATAACGGGACCTACGGGACCTACAGGGCCAGGAATAACAGGACCTACGGGACCTACAGGGCCAGGAATAACGGGACCTACGGGACCTACAGGGCCAGGAATAACAGGACCGACAGGACCTACAGGGCCAGGAATAACAGGACCTACAGGAACTTTTGAACCTAATGGAGTAAGTTGGGGTGATTACTTGTTTTGGGATTCGTACAATAACGCATGGGCGGTAGGAGGTGATAACGTTAATATCGGATTTAATGCCGGGTATACTGGGGGTGTGGGTAAGGACAGAATTGCAATAGGTACTGAAGCAGGCGAAGTATCACAAGGGGCCAATACTGTTGCAATAGGTGTTTTTGCAGGTCGGAATAACCAGTTTACGGATGCTATTGCTATTGGAAATAGTGCTGGACAAACCGGTCAAGAACAAGCATCAATTGCTATTGGACCCCTAGCTGGTCAGTATAAACAGGAATCGAGTGCTGTTGCTATTGGATACGGAGCTGGTCAGTATGATCAGGAGACAGTTGGTGTTGCTATTGGGTTTGGTGCTGGACGATACAACCAGCAAAGTGGTGTTGCGATAGGAAGTCAAGCTGGATGCACGGGTCAAGGATCGTACTCTGTAGGCATTGGAGTTGGTGCTGGATTTGAAAATCAAGCTGACGGTACTATTATCTTGAATGCTACAGGGGAGATAGTAAATGGAGTGACTGGACAGACAGGATCCTTTTACGTAGTACCGGTTCGTGAACCTGAATCTCGAACCATTACAACCATGGGCTTAGGATACGATACTGCGACATTCGAAGTTGTTCAAATACCCCTGCTGTCAGGACCTACAGGACCTACAGGACTGCAAGGATCTACAGGAGAAACAGGACCTACAGGCGTTACGGGACCTACTGGTCCAGTAAATTCTGGAATTATAACTATATTTTCTTCTCCTGGATCTACCGGTTACACTGTCCCCGGAGATCCAGCAACACTGACTAAATTAGTTATTGAACTTTTAGCTGGAGGTGGAGGTGGAGGTAGTGGTGGCGATGGTGGTGGAGGTGGCGGAGGTGGATCTGGACAGTATTTAATGTTTAATACGACTGCTGTAGCAGGTACTGTGTTAACTTTATATGTTGGTGCAGGTGGAATAGGGAATTATGATGCTAACGGAAGTAACGGAGGAAACACGACACTGATGGGAACTGGGTCTGTTCTCACGGTTATTGGAGGGTCCGGAGGAATTGACGGATATAGTAATTCTTATGGAGGTGCTGGATATTTTGGTGGTGGTGGTGGAGCCGTAAAAGTCTCTGGAGGAACTGGAGGTGTAGGTACATTTTTGAACGGCGCTAATGGTCAAGTTGGGATAGTGGCTACGAATAATAATGGAGGTGATGGTGCTGGATTTCCTGGAGGCTTAGGAGGTATTCCTACCTCTTCTTCAGCGCTATCATATGGTGGAGGTGGTGGCGGAGGAAGCGGTGGTGGAGCAGGATCAGGGGATGTTGGTAGAAATGGAGAAGATGCAATTTTTCCCGGATGTGGAGGTGGAGGAGGAGCAAATGATGATACTGATAATCGCAGTGCCGGAGGGGCAGGTGCTGATGGTATGATTACTATCACTGCCCTACTTTGAAATTTATAGTTTTACAGTATTAACATCGACAAGTACAACCATTTACAAAGTAAACTTAGAATCGTACGTTATCCAGCGAGTCGCATAATCCTGATAAATTTATACTGAGAACGTAATGGAGATCGATATCTCGTTTATAGCAGCCACAATATCATTAACATTCATATTCATCTTTGGATGGTACTCATACAAAGCTGAACCTGTAATTGAAATCCCGGACATTTCCCGATTTCCTTTCAACGAATCTACCGGTAAAGAACGCAGTTTTGTCAATAAAACTTCGGATACGTCATTGTGGATTGAATCAACAAGACGTAAAGTCATTGGGAAAACTTATCGTCCTACATGGGAATGCGGAGTTCAAAAAACTATTAAGGAAACACGAACTACAACTGGGTCTACGTCTGGAGCCTTGGAAGCTTATATCCTGTCCAACTTCGGTCGGATTTGTCCTCCAGTGTGTGACGAGATCATTTACTCAGATAATAACGGAGGTCCTATCTTTGACGGTTCTGGATCAGAAATTTTGGACGGGAATGAATAATGTCAACAACGTGTACGCGATCTGTACGCTTTGAGCTAAGACGTAATACTAAACTCGGATGGCCTTCTAATTTTATTCTTTTGGCCGGTGAACCGGGAGTGGAAACTGATACTGGTCAGATGAAAATAGGTGATGGCGTACGAACTTGGTCCCAGCTTCCATACGTCGGTACCGGTGTTACAGGTGGAGGCGGAGGAGGATCCACAGGGTTTACAGGTCCTACAGGTCCTACAGGTTCTACAGGACCTACAGGGTACGGATCTCCTGGTCCAACGGGTCCTACCGGTCCTATGGCACCTGCAATCGGGTTTGATGGAGGCAATTCAGCTTCAACGTATCCTTTAGGTCCTGTATTCGATTGCGGACGAGCCGAATAGTCTAAAAGTAGTATAAGGGAATGCCATTCATTCAGTTTCAATTGCGGCGAGATAATGCCGCGGTATGGACTTTGAATAATCCTATTCTAGCCCAGGGCGAGTTTGGGTATGAATTGGAAACTGGGTTTCTAAAATTGGGTAACGGCGCAACAGGCTGGAACTCGTTGCCGTACTATAACACTATTGGACCCACTGGTCCTCGAGGACCTACAGGTACTACTGGCTATACTGGGTATACCGGTTACACTGGCTACACTGGCTACACTGGCTACACTGGTTACACTGGTTATACCGGATATACCGGATACACCGGTTACACTGGTTACACTGGTTACACTGGTTATACCGGATACACCGGTTACACAGGTTACACTGGTTACACTGGCTACACTGGCTACACTGGTTACACTGGATACACTGGTTACACAGGTTACACTGGTTACACTGGTTACACTGGTTACACTGGATACACTGGTTACACTGGTTACACTGGTTACACTGGATACACTGGTTACACTGGTTACACCGGATACACTGGCTACACTGGTTACACTGGTTATACCGGATACACCGGTTACACTGGCTACACTGGCTACACTGGTTACACTGGTTACACTGGATACACTGGTTACACCGGTTACACAGGATACACCGGTTATACTGGTTACACTGGCTACACTGGTTACACTGGTTACACTGGTTACACTGGCTACACTGGCTACACTGGTTACACTGGTTACACTGGATACACTGGTTACACTGGGTACACAGGACCTACAGGACCAGGAATAACAGGACCTACGGGCGCTAGGGGGTCTGATGGTTCATCATCATCATTTTTTCCTTATCGAGCAGACAATGGTTCAACTCCAACGTCAGGACATATTACATGGTCTAACTTTACTACTCAAACCTCATCGACATATATTAGAGTAAGTCATATAGATCAAGATGGAGTAGATGTTGATATATTTTTAAATTTAGTTAATCAAGGAAATGAGTTAATTATTCAAGACGCAAACGTTTCTGCAAATTTCCAACGCTGGGTAGTAAGTGGACCTCCTATACCAAATAGTGGAAGTGATTATGTTCAGTACCCAGTAACACTAATTACAAGTGGTGGTTCTCCCAATTTTGCTAATAATCATCAAATCATACTAGCATTAATTACAACTGGACCACAAGGTGCTACAGGTTCTACAGGCTACACTGGCTACACTGGCTACACTGGTTATACAGGTTACACAGGCTATACTGGCTATACAGGTTACACAGGTTACACTGGTTATACGGGATACACAGGACCTACGGGACCAGGTATTTCGTTCGCTGGAACTACGGGAGCAATCATGTATTATAGTGGGTCGGCACTAGGTATTACAGGTAATTCAAACTTGACTTACAGTACAACTACAAACCAAATTGGGTTTAATGCGCCAGTTACAGTTGGTGGAACTCCGTTCACTCCAGCAAATGTGAGTAACGGTAATCTTATCATTTGGTATGACGGAAAAGATGTGGCTGGAAATGGGTCTACACCATCAACTGGTTCTGTTGTGTCCACATGGGTAAACAAGGGAAGTAGTGCGAATGCAACCAGTTCTAATTCACCAACGTATGTAAGTGGAGGTGGCGTTCTATTTAATGGAATAAACCAATTTTTTACTTTATCAACAACCTATTCAACAACCAATACTATATTTATGGTTCTAACGCAAACAAATACAAATGGTTATATATTGAGCACAAGTCCTAATAATAACACAACAACTATTCTAGGGTCTTTTACAGTTAGTGGTACAACTGTTACGTATGCAATATATCCATTTAATGGAGGACTGAATTCAGGATTAATAGTTCCATTTACCACATCTGCTGCAACAAGCCCATCTTTGTTAACAACTACTCGTGTAGCAGGTACCAGTGTTACTGGCCACTACAACGGAGCATTAACAATTAATCCAGGATCAGATACTGCATTCAATAATTCAAGTTCTTGGTTGTATTTGGGAAGAGCCAGTTCACAGAGTGGTGTAAACCCAGATAACCCTTTCGCAGGAACAATACATGAAGTTATTATTTACAATACGGCTTTATCAACTACTCAACGACAGTATATTGAAGGATACTTGGCGTGGAAATGGGGAATGCAGTCAAATCTTTCTTCAACAAATCCTTATTCTCCCAACGCAATTCCAGCCGGAACTGGAGCACCTACATCCGGAGCAACAATTATACAAACTAATTTTGCCAATGTTGGGTTAACTGGTACCTCGAACACTTTAATCCTAAATACTTCTGCCGGTCTGAACATTACTGGCATTACAGGACCTACAGGTTCGACTGTCCTAACATACAATCCCACAACTGGAGTAGTAGGATACAATACTTTGGCTGGTCCTACAGGACCTACGGGTCCTACAGGACCTACAGGACCTACAGGACCTACAGGACCTACAGGATCTACAGGACCTACAGGACCTACGGGAGCTAGGGGACCTACGGGACAACTGGGGCAGGGTACTTGGACTCCATACTTAACGAATATGGCTCAGTCTGGAACAACTGCCGGATCGTTTTACAAAACTTCTGAAGTTTTCACATGGACAAATGCGGGAATATGGTCTGTACAAGGATACTTGTACGCCTACATGAGCGTAAGTTCAAACAACATTCTTTATGATCAAATGTTTGGGTTAACTACAGTGCCTCCAGGATCAGGAATCAGTATTCCCAATGCCGGTTATGTTTGGCACATGGCGTATGGCGGTACTGCCGTAATATATATTAACGGTTCAAATACATTCATATCTCCCACGGCGTATACAACATCTACAGTATTTAGTGTAATTTACGATGGGAGAGAAGGAATAAAGTTTTACCAAGATAATGTTCTGATATACACGTATACTGGATATGCTGGCGGAAGTCTGTTGTACCTTGGATCAACAATTATTGCATTTGCAGGTCTTACTCCAATGGTTAACAATTTAGTGTTTGGACCACTTGGACAAGGAGTAACAGGACCTACAGGACCTACAGGATCTACAGGATCTACAGGATCTACGGGACCTACAGGACCTACAGGACCTACGGGGCCTGGGTTAACAGGACCTACAGGACCGGGCATTTCGTATGCTGGGACAAATGGAGCCGTTATGTATTATGGCGGAGCTGGAGTTGGGATTACAGGTAATGCGAATTTGACGTACAGTACAACTACTTCACAAATAGGATTTAATGCCCCAGTAGAAGCTGCTGTACCTACAGTTACTGGAACTTATACTTCAGGAACTACGGGGGCATATACGTACTATATTTTCACCGGACCGGGAACATTTACTCCGGCTGCAACTACATCATCAGTGTATTATTTCGCTGTTGGCGGTGGAGGTGGTGGTGGTAATAATGTAGGTGCTGGTGGAGGTGCTGGTGGATTACAAACAAACGATCCATTATTATCGGGTATACCATTCAGTTCAAGACAATACAATGCAGGATCGTTGACCTTGAGTCCAACTACACATAACATTACGATTGGTGCAACAGGAATCGGAGCAACATCAGGCTCGGCTAATGGAGGTAATGGTGGAAACACAACATTTGCTATAAATGGAGGAGCTACGCTTGTAACCGCATTGGGTGGTGGTGGTGGTGGAACAAATCCACTTACTCAAGCAAATACCGGTGGGTGTGGCGGTGGTAGTGCTTATAGTGGTTCAATTTTACAGGGAGTAACTGGGTTTCAGGGAGGATACGGTGGAGCAAGTGCAACAGCAGCATTTTCTACAGGTGGTGGAGGTGGTATAGGTGGAACTGGTGGTTCTGGAAATAGTACTAATTCTGGATCTGGTGGTTTACCTTTAACATATTATGTGAACGGGTTAGCTTATGGTGGTGGCGGTGGCGGTGGCGGTGGTGGAGGTAGTAATATAGTACCTGGAAGTGGTGGTGGTGCTGGTGCTGGAGCGGGATCTATTTTTACAACTACAGCTGTTACAGGACAATCGGCAACCATCGCAAACAGAGGTTCAGGTGGTGGTGGTGGTAGTGCTGGTGGTGGTAATGGAGGTAACGGCAGTGCAGGTGTTTTTATTCTCCTAGTTCCATCGCCCGGCGCAGCAGTTTCCACCAATTTTGCAACTGTTGGTCTAACTGGAACTTCAAACTCTTTAATCCTAAATACTTCTGCCGGTCTGAATATTACCGGAATTCCTGGACCTACAGGTTCGACTGTCTTAACATACAATGCCACAACTGGAGTAGTAGGATACAATACTTTGGC
>Ga0214921_10011748_pt1 | contig 10585 bp, 11 predicted proteins | sample LL1505_MetaG_FD_177992 | JGI IMG/M metagenome (GOLD analysis project Ga0214921, IMG submission 177992) | Freshwater microbial communities from Lake Lanier, Atlanta, Georgia, United States - LL-1505 | ecosystem: Environmental > Aquatic > Freshwater > Lake | place: USA: Georgia | collected...
GCTACATACCTGAAACAATAGACAAAGAAAAAAACAAAGAACAAAAAATAGTTTTTCGTTCTGCATTATTTGATGACAAATCTAAAGTTTGGACGACATCAAAAGGCGAAACAGTTTTAACTTATTTCGATTTAGAAAGAAATGGATATAGAACTGCAAAAAACTTTACAATAACTTTAAGAGGATAATTATGGCTAAACATTTATGTCAAGGACCAAAGTGTCATACTCACGATACGCAATCAAGAGTTCGCGGACCGAAAGGCGCTAAAGTATTGCGAACTCGCAATGCAAGATACGAAAGCGATGTACCTCACGAGTGGGCTAGAAATTGGGAATATTTCTTTTGTGATGAGAGATGTATGAACGAGTGGTTGAATATACATATGGTTCAATTAATAAGTTATGTTGGACTTAAAACTAAACCGAGCGAAACTCCAATAGATATAGTTCAAGAGTTAAGAAAGACTTGGTCAGGTCAAGAATATACTAGCAAAACTATAAGGTTCGTAAGTGAACCAGATATTGAAAATAATGTATTGACATAATATCCCATATATAATAATTTAACTGTGAGTCGCCTAACCTTGTAATGTAAAGCGACTCACTAAACAGAAAGGAAAACAATGCAAGTAGTTAAGTATAACGACATAGAGTACACAATACCGTTTGATGTTGATTTAACATTAGACCCACAAGATAAACTAATTGATGTTGCAAACCCGTTCAGCGGTGCGAAGGCATCGTTGCCTTGGTTTGCTGTTGCAGTCTATGATTTAATTATGGGCGCTCAACAGTTCCAAGATTATAAAACAGTGCAACAAGGTTGCGATTGGTTTGCCAGACATTTCCCAAAAGAATATATGACATTGCTAGATTGATACTCTAGCATAGGTTGTGCGCGCCTCGCGGCGCGCATGCGACTCCACTTGTTAACGCGCTGCGCGCGTCGTGGCTCGTTAGCTCGCGGGCCCACCCACCCCTTACACATCCGCATCAGTAACCCTAACTAAGCTTGAAAGCTCGCGGGCCCACCCACCCCCACCCCCTAAATGGTAAAAGGGGTCCCAAAACTTTACCCTTTAGACCTAGATTTAGACTCTTAACCATGATAAATACATTTTAATAAAAAACATAAGGTGTAAAAAAATTATAAAAAATTTTTATGAGTTCGAAAACTATTGATATAAATAAACTACCGCCTGACAAGCGTGATGAGTTTATACAATATGGATTATTACTAGATCAAAAAAAGAATCAAGAAAAAGTACAAAAAGATTTTTTAAGTTTTGTAAAATCTGTTTGGCCTGATTTTGTTGAAGGTAAACACCATAAAAAAATTGCTGATCAATTTAATCGTCTTGCAGAAGGAAAAATTAATAGATTAATTATCAACATGCCACCAAGGCATACTAAATCTGAATTTGCATCTTTTTTATTACCTGCATGGATGATTGGTAAAAATCCAAAATTAAAAATAATTCAAACAACCCATACAACTGAACTTGCAGTACGATTCGGTAGAAAAGCAAAACATTTAATTGATAGTCAAGATTATAGAAAATATTTTAAAACTACACTACGCGAAGATTCACAAGCCGCGGGCCGTTGGGAAACGGAACAAGGTGGAGAATACTTTGCAGCCGGTGTCGGATCGGCAATCACGGGTCGTGGAGCGGATTTACTTATCATCGATGATCCGCACTCTGAACAAGATGCTATGAATCCAGAAGCGTTGGAACGTGCTTATGAATGGTACACATCAGGACCTCGTCAGCGATTACAACCAGGTGGAAAGATAGTTGTGGTTATGACGCGTTGGTCGTTGAAAGATCTTACCGGAGCGTTGATCGGGGCTCAAAAAGGAATTAAATCAGATCAATGGGAAGTAGTTCAGTTCCCAGCTATTCTTCCAACTAATAAACCTGTATGGCCAGAGTATTGGAAGTTATCAGAATTAGAATCAGTTAAAGCATCTCTATCAATTCAAAAATGGAATGCACAATGGATGCAGAATCCTACGTCAGAAGAAGGTTCAATCATTAAACGTGAATGGTGGCGTAAGTGGGACAAAGATTATATTCCAAATCTAGAACATGTAATTCAAAGTTATGATACTGCATTTTTAAAAAAAGAAACTGCAGACTTTTCAGCTATCACTACATGGGGAGTATTTTATCCAACTGAAGATTCAGGACCTAATTTAATATTATTAGATTCATTAAAGAAAAGATTAGAGTTTCCAGAGCTTAGACGTGAAGCATTACAACAGTATTACTATTGGAGACCGGATTCAGTAGTAGTGGAATCAAAAGCATCAGGATTACCGCTAACTTATGAATTACGTAAAATGGGTATTCCTGTTATCAACTTTACACCAAGCAAAGGAAATGATAAGCATTCCAGAGTAAACGCCGTTGCCCCTCTTTTTGAGAGCGGACAAATTTGGGCGCCAGAGGCTGATTTTGCAGAAGAGGTTATTGAGGAATGCGCAGCATTTCCTTTTGGGGATCATGATGACCTCGTGGACTCAATGACACAAGCATTAATGAGGTTTAGACAAGGAGGATTTTTGGAACATCCTGAAGACTATGTGGATGAACCAATTATTCAAGATAACGTGGAGTATTACTAATGGACCCAAAAACTATATACGCTTTAACTACGAATATTTTTAATAAACTTAAAAAATTAGGTATCAAACCTAAAATAGGTGTGACTACAGATGTTGAAAGATTAACAGGATCTAGAAATTCATTTAACACAGATTTAAGTAAAGTAGGAGAAGCTACTCCTGAATCTTTAAAAAAGTTAATTACTAATGATGCAGATTTTTTAGCAAAAGCAAGTCCTGATGAACTTATGCAGTATAATAATAATTTAGAATACTTAACATCTACCTATCCAAAAACATTTTCAAAACCAGAAGTAATTACAGAATCTAAAACAGGAATTAAAAGTGTAATAGATGAAACAGCTCCACAATCCAATGATATTAGTTGGGCTAGTAAAGAAAGAGATCGTATTATGGAATTGTCAAACTACATGGATGAACAAGAAAAAATTTATGGCAAACCAAATGAAAATAATAAATTTGGTTTAGGTCAAATGAGAAAAAATATAAAAAAACAATTAGACTTATTAGATCAAGCAGAATTACAAGGTGTAGACTATGACACTTATGAAACTGCAAGAAGAGGATTATTTAAAAGTAATGTAAGTAGTTCTCAATATCGAGCAAGAGAATTTGGTAAACCAATTGAAGACTTAGAAGTTTTTAGAAAAGATATTAACAAACAGTTAGAAGGTAAAGCATCTATGGAAACTGTTAATCCTAAAACAGGAGAAGTAACTTCTCCAAAAGAACCTGTTAAGACTTTAGATGAAGCTGAAATGATTAAACAAAAATATGGAAACATTATTGATGATGATCTTTTACAAAAAATTTTAGTAGATGATAATCCACAAAGAAAAGCAGAAGTACTTGCAACAATTGATGAAGCATTAAAAATGCAAAACAAAGGAATGGGTCCTGATGAAATTATAGACATCATTAAAAACACTCCAAGAACTAAACAAGCTAAAGGAGGTTTGATTAAAGGTATATCTTATAAAAGTATGTTTTCTGATTTAGATAGAACTTTGGATAAAGGTCTTGGAACGATGTTTAAAAAGAGAAAACGATAATGAGAACAGTTGAAGAAACTAGAAAAAAAATAAAAGAAGCTATACAAAAACAAATTGATAGTGGAGAAAAAATTAATATTAGAAAAATTGCTAGAGATGTAGGAGCTTCTCAAACTACTGCGGGAAGAGTTTTCTCAGAATCATTTAAAGATAATCCTAATGCAATATTAGGTAAAAATAGAAATGCAACTAAAATTATAGATAAAATTATTTCTGAAGGGGAAACAGACACAGATAAAATAAAAAAAATTGCATTAAATAAATATAAAATAAATGTTGCAGATAGAACTATTCAACAAAAAGTAAATATAGCAACTGATCTTTCTGTTCCAGAATATGAAGATATATTAAAAAATATAGTTAATGATAAAACATATAAACCCCCTATTGATATATCAGCAGCTGGAAAAGGATTAACTGCAAATTATAGACAAGCAAAAACTAATCTAAAAGAAGAAATTCCAAATCTACAAACTTTTATTGATCAAAGTTCTGCTAAAAGAAAAAAATTAACAAGAGCAGAAAATCCTGAAAAAAGAGAAATGGATTTAGTCAGTGCACAAATGAGAAGAGATAAAAGAAGATTTTCAGAAAAAGGAAAAATTGGTTTATCTGAAAGAGAATTAGATTTGAATAAACAACAAAGAACAGTACTTAAAAGAGTAAATGATATTATTAATAATAACCCAGAAGCAATATTAGAAGATAAGGAACTATTAGATAAGATTAGTACGCGTGTAGATAGAGAAGGAAATATATATAAAGCAAAGATTGATTTGTCTGCAGTAATTGATCCTAAAAAAGATGCAAGATTTTTTAATTTATCACATGGCAAAAGAGTTCAATTAGGGGGTGAACTATTAAATGCTCCTGCAAATAGATTTGCAGCACCTTTTTCTTTAAATCAATTCTTTATTCCTGATGCTGAAAAATTTATAGAAAAAAATTATGACAACCCGAAAGCTCAAACTAAAATTAATGACATTGTTGAAAAAGCAAAAGAATTAAAAGTTCCTTTAAGACCTGATGTTCCAAAAGGAATATTTAAAAATGAAGCAGGTAACCCAGTTAGATTTATTGGTTATACCGAAAATTTAGGTAAGCCTGTTGAAAAAATAATGGATGTCGTTAAAACATATACTCCTAAAAAATTAAACAAACTTACTTTACCTATTCTTGCTGGAACTGCACTTGTAGGAACAGCACAGGCTAAGACTCCAACAGGAGAAATGCAAACCGCGATCCAAGATCAAACAGCAGAGACGCAACCAGAACAATCCATTGAACAACAAATAGCGGAAGCAACAAAACCTAAATTATATTTTGATAAAGATTTAATGACTTTTATGAAAGATCCGGAAACACCTGCAGACCAATCTGATAAACTATATTGGCTTGCAGATAATCCAATTGCAGAAAACTCATTAGCAATTACTGCAGGATTAACAGCGGCACTCGCGATCCCCGGTGCGAAAGAAACTTATGAAGCTGCGCGAAGCGCGGGTCGTGGACCGACTAGATCAGCAGCAGGAGTTGCACTTAAAGGATTAGGTAGAGCTTTTACACCACTACCCGTAGCTGCAATGGATGCAGCTGAAATTGGAAGTAGAGTCGCGAAAGGTGAATCGGCATCAGATATTTTAACAAGTCCAACTACTTATATGAATTTAGCTTTCTTAGAAGGTCTTCCTAAAACACCAGGCCAATATCCATCCGCTGGAGCTTTAGGCAAAGTAAAAGATTTCTTTAATTTAAAAAATGTATCGGCAACCGCTGAACCTGGAATTATGAGTGCAGCATTAAGAATGGGATTAAGCCCAAGAGTGATAGCAGGAGCTGGAAGATTTTTAGGAATACCAGGTCTTATTGCTTCAAGTTTGTATACAGGATATGATATGTATAACGAATACAAAGAAAATAAAAAACGTGAAGAATTAGGATTACCAAATGATTAGACGAGATTTTTTAAAATTTTTAGGAGCAGGAGTTGCTTCATTACCTATGGTTGGAAAATTATTTAAAGAAGGTGCTCCTGAAATTAAAGCAGCTGCAAAAGGTATCATAAGATCATTGCCTAGAGTAAAAGGAATGCCAGAATGGTTTTCACCACTTGTTAATAAAATTATGAAAGAAGGTTCTGATATTTCACCTAAAGTTAAAAATGTTGAAGATATGACTACGGTTAAAAAATTAGAAATACCATCTAAAACTGGAGAACCGGAAATAATTACACTTACTGAAAATAAAATAACAGGAGAAATTACTATTGAATCTAAAACTGGAGGAGTAGCAGATTCCCCTTTTGAAGTAACTTATAGACCACCTAAAACAGATATTAATTTAGAAACAGGTAAAGAAGTAAAATATCCAGGTGATTTTTATGTAGTAGAGAATAGGCCAAGACCTGATTCTACTAACCCAGGTAAAGTTGAATTTGATTATGATACTTTTCACATTGATGATGCGTATAGCGATATTGAAAAATTAGAAAAAATTGGAACTGGAAAAATAAAAAATTTAGGAAAAGCCGAAGAAAGAATAAAAAGTAAACAAAGAACAGAAGAAAGTCCTTACGAAGATATTATGGATAGATACCCAGAACCAGATTATGCGGATGGTGGTTTAGCTAGTTTTGCAAATGGTGGACTTGCTCCTATTACAAATAGAACACCTATTGCACCTGGATATTATAAGGGAGGATCTATTAGTAAGGGTGAACCTGTTAATACAGATTTGACAAGAACTGTTCCACCTGTTAAAGGTCCTAATTCACAAGGTGTTGAAACATTATTCAAAAGAAGGTATAGATAATCATGGCTGATATAGATAAGGCGTTGCCTAATACATTAATGGATGGCATGCAACTTCCTAATCAAGGAGTTGATCAAATAATCCAAGAACCAGAAGTAGTACCAACTGAAGGTGCTCAAGTTATTCCAACTGAAGATGGCGGTGCAGAAATTTCTTTTGATCCACAAGCTGAAGCAATGGAAGGTGGCCAAGATCATGATGCAAATTTAGCAGAATTTTTAGATGATAAAATACTTGGAGAAGTAGGATCTGATCTTCAAGAAAAATATACAGATTACAAATCATCAAGACAAGATTGGGAACAAACTTATGTTAAAGGTTTAGATCTTTTAGGATTTACTTATAAAACTAGAACACAACCATTTAGAAATGCATCAGGTGTAACTCATCCAGTGCTTTCAGAAGCAGTAACACAATTTCAAGCTCAAGCTTATAAAGAATTATTACCAGCAGGTGGACCAGTTAGAACTGAAATCGTAGGATTATCAGATCGTAATAAAGAAGATCAAGCAAATCGTGTTAAAGATTTTATGAACTATCAAATTATGGATGTCATGAAAGAATATGAACCCGAATTTGATCAGATGTTATTTTATTTACCATTATCAGGATCTACCTTTAAAAAAGTTTACTATGATGCAATGTTACAAAGAGCAGTATCTAAATTTATTCCATCAGATGATTTAATTGTACCTTATACCGCAACTTCATTAGAAGATGCTGAAGCAATTATTCATGTAATTAAAATTTCTGAAAATGACTTAAAGAAACAACAAGTATCTGGATTTTATAAAGATGTTGAATTAGGTGAACCACCATTACAACAAGATGAAATTGAAAAGAAACAATTAGAATTACAAGGTATTAGAGTTTCTAAACAAGCAGATGTTTATACGCTTTTAGAATGTCATGTTAATCTAGATCTGGAAGGATTTGAAGATAAAGATCAAAATGGTGAGCCCACAGGTATTAAACTTCCTTACATTGTAACTATTGAAGAAAGTTCAAGAGAAGTTTTATCTATAAGACGTAATTATAAAGCAGATGATTTATTAAAGAAAAAAACTAGTTACTTTGTGCATTTTAAATTTTTACCGGGACTTGGATTTTATGGTCTTGGTTTAATTCACATGATAGGTGGATTATCAAGAACTGCTACACAAGCTTTAAGACAGTTATTAGATGCAGGAACTTTAGCTAATTTACCAGCAGGATTTAAAATGCGTGGTATTAGAGTTAGAGATGATGCACAACCAATTCAACCAGGTGAATTTAGAGATGTAGATGCTCCTGGAGGAAATCTCCGTGATGCGTTTTTACCTTTACCATTTAAAGGACCTGATCAAGTTTTATTACAATTAATGGGTATTGTTGTTGATGCAAGTCAAAGATTTGCTTCTATTGCCGATGCACAAGTAGGTGATATGAATCAACAGGCAGCTGTTGGAACAACAATGGCATTACTTGAAAGAGGATCAAGAGTGATGTCAGCAATTCATAAAAGAATTTACGCTGCAATGAAACAAGAGTTTCAATTATTAGCAAATGTATTTTCAACTTATCTACCACCAGTTTATCCATATGATGTTGTAGGTGGACAAAGACAAATTAAACAAACTGACTTTGATGATAAAGTAGATATCATTCCAATCGCAGATCCAAATATATTTTCTCAATCACAAAGAATTGCATTAGCACAAACACAATTACAACTTGCACAATCAAATCCACAAATTCATGACTTGTATCAAGCTTATAGAAAAATGTATGAAGCAATGGGTGTTAAAGATATTGATTTAATACTTCCTGCTCCACAACAACCAATGCCAATGGATCCAAGTTTAGAACATATTACTGCAATGGCAGCAAAACCATTCCAAGCTTTTCCTGGCCAAGATCATAAAGCACACATTGATGCACATTTAAATTTCATGCAATTAAATATGGTTAGAAATAATCCGTTAACAGTTGCTGCAATTCAAAAAAATATACTTGAACATATTTCTTTAATGGCTCAAGAACATGTACAAGTAGAATTTGTGCAAGAATTACAACAGATACCTATGTTACAGCAACAAATACAAACAAACCCACAAGCCGCGCAACAATTACAACGTATCTCTATACAAATTGAAGCAAGAAAATCTCAATTAGTAGCTGAGATGATGAAAGATTTTGCTGAAGAAGAAAATAAAGTTATAGGTCAATTTGATTCTGACCCATTATTGAAGCTAAAGTCACGTGAAGTTGACTTAAAAGCACTAGAAAATGAGCAAAAACGTAAAGAAGCTGAAGATAGGATCAATTTAGACAAGCTAAAAGCTCTATTAAATCAAAATAATGAAGAAAATAAGCTTGCACAAAACGAAGATTTAGCTAAACTGCGTGCTAGTGTAAGTCTTGCAAAACAGAGTGCACCAAAAACTAATAGATAAGGAAATTTTATGGAAAAAAAACCAGGAAAAGTAAAAAAAGTGATGCACGAGTTTAAAGCAGGAAAATTACATTCAGGTAAATCTGAAAAAATAGTTAAAAACCCAAAACAAGCGATAGCAATCGCATTATCGGAGGCAGGTATGTCAAAAAAAGGTTATGCAAAAGGCGGAGCTGTAAAAGGAAATGATGATTCATCATCTGTTTATGGAACACAAGTTGGAAGTCATGATAAATTTTTAAATTCTGACGGTTATTTAAAAGGTGGTATTGATGTTGAGATGACAAGCAAAGATGAAACTCAATATCAACCAGTTAAAGGTCAGAAAAGAATGATGGCTGACAAGAGAAAAATAGCTAAGTGGTTCTAACATGCTACCAATGTTAGGTGCTGTTGCTCCTCTTGCAAAAATTCTTTTTAACACAATTGAAAAAGCAATTCCTGACAAAGATCTTCAAGCTAAATTAAAAGCTGATTTACAAACTCAATTACTACAATCACATACTCAAGAACTACAAGCTGCAGCTAAAATAGTTGAAGCTGAAGCAAAAGCTGGCTGGTTTGCTAGCTCTTGGAGACCACTTTTAATGTATGTTTTGATCTTTATTTTAGTATGGAACTATGTTATAGGACCTGTTATAAAAGTATTCACAGGAGCAATTATCTCCTTTGAACTACCTGGCGATGTTTGGACATTATTAAATGTTGGACTCGGAGGTTATGTGATTGGGCGCAGCGCAGAGTCGGTAGCTCGCACAATGGCGAATAAACCGACGAACATTAACCAGGAAAACGGATAAGGAGAAAAAATGAGAAACGATTTTAAACAAAGACCAAGACCAGCATTCAGAGGCGGTGGTATTGCACTTAGAGGAATGGGAGCTGCACTTAGAGGCGGCGGAATTGCTCAAAGAGGAATGGGAGTTGCTTTAGCTAAAGGCGGAAAAGCTTTTGGTGGAAAAGAAACTTATGGTGAAGAATTAGCAGAAGCAAAATCAGTTAAGTCTGGAAAAACTTCTCCTAAAGCTTTTGTAAAAAAAGAAAAAGCTGAAAAACATAAAGGTGAAGAATTAAAAAGTTTATCTAAGCAAGCTAAAATGATTAAATCTGGAAAAAAATCTCCAGAAGCTTATGCTAAAGAAGAAACTGCCGAGTACATGAAAAAAGGCGGCAAAGTTAAAAAGAAAAAATAATGTCTGGACTTGGAAAACAATTGAGAGGAACTGGTGTTGCAAAAGTTATTAATGCAAGAACTGGTTTTAAAGATGGTTCTTTTCCTGATTTAACGGGAGATGGAAAAGTTACTAGAGCAGATGTTTTAAAAGGTAGAGGTGTTTTCAAAAAAGGCGGTTCTGCTAAACCAGGTCTTTGGGCAAATATAAATCGTAGAAAAAAATTAGGTATTTCAAGACCTAAATCTAAATCAACTATATCAGCTAAAGCATATGCAAATATGAAAGCTGGTTTTCCTAAAAAGAAAAAATAATTATGGCGAATATATTAAAAGGTATTAGTGTTATTGATAGAGTAAGCCCTAAAGTTAAAAATAAACTTATAAGTAAATCAAAAGGTAATATATCAAAAAATGTAGGTCAAATAAAAAAGTATCAAGACGAACGTGAAGCTATAATGGAAGAAAACTTAGAAAGAGCTA
>Ga0214921_10011749_pt1 | contig 10585 bp, 9 predicted proteins | sample LL1505_MetaG_FD_177992 | JGI IMG/M metagenome (GOLD analysis project Ga0214921, IMG submission 177992) | Freshwater microbial communities from Lake Lanier, Atlanta, Georgia, United States - LL-1505 | ecosystem: Environmental > Aquatic > Freshwater > Lake | place: USA: Georgia | collected 2015-05-28
GATGCTGTCGCGGAAAAATGCGCAGCTATCACTCCCGTTCCGGGAGGTGTAGGCCCAATGACCATTGCGATGCTGATGTCGAACTGCGTGACCGCCGCCGAGCGACTTGCGGGTTGATCGCTCGCTTCTCTCGCTGACTTTTCTGTTACGAAAAACTAAAAAAGTTCGGCAACCGGTTTGATTTCGTCAGCCGCGATGACCTTATCGATATCGAGAAGGCTTTTCACCGCTCCTTTAACCTTGCCGCGAAGATTGATGACGCTTTTGACGTAGGGAGGCATTTGAGGAACCATCGTGATGTGAAGCATCGTAATGATTTCATGAACTTTAAGAACAGGAACGCCATAACCCTCGTTCGCCAGCGCGAACGTGAGATATTTTCCAGCCAAATTTGAACGGAAAGAGGTCGATTCTGATGGTGCGGCTACGACTTTTTCCATGTCCGCGGAGTAATGCGGCGAAATCCATTTTCTAGCAAAATGTCGAACTATTTAAGATTCACCCACGTTGGGAGGGACGTTTCGAAATTAATCCTCTGATGACTTAGAGGGTGATTAAAAGCCAGTTTCCAAGCGTGCAAACAGAGAGGTGGATCGTCGACCGAGAGCGTTTGGCGCGATGTCAAATTCTGATCAGGCTGATAAAGAGGATCGCCCACGACCGGCATCCCCATGTGCCAGAGGTGGACTCTTATTTGATTCGTTCGGCCCGTGAGAGGCATGGCTTCTAGGAGCGTTGTTCCATCCGCGAAATGTTCGAGCACCCGAAACTCCGTGCGGGAGGACATGCCATGGATGGGATCTACTGTCCGTCCCCCCCCATCAACTGGGGAAGTGCCAATCGGAGCATCGCAAAAGAATTGCGTTTCCGCAGGACGACCAAGCACACGAACCAGATACGTTTTTTCTACCTCGCCACGTTCGAATTGGGGTTGGAGGAGTTTTGCAAAATGTCGCGTGCGCGAAAAAACCACGATCCCCGTCGTGTTGGCATCCAAGCGGTGAGCCGGGCGCGGCTTTTGAGGATGGTAAACTTTTTGGAGAAGGGACTGGAGCGTATTGAGATTGAATCGCCCACTTGGATGCACGGGGAGCGGGGCTGGCTTATTCACCACGATGATAGCCTCATCCTCGTACAGGAGGCGAATATTAGGATTCACGTCCGGCTCGATGGTCGATGGGAGCTTTCGGAAGTAACGCTCACCGGAACGCACGATTTGCTCCGGATCCACAGGATTTTTATCGCGTCCAAGGAGATGCTTGTTTTGGAAAATCTGAGCCCATTCCGCAGGCTCCGAGTGAGCAAATATCGCTCCCAAGGCCGCCAGAATGGTCTGCTCATCTTGATCCAATGGGATAGTGAGCGGACGGAAATTATCGTAGGCCGTACTGCCTGGAAGAGGCGTTGAGGCTTCGCGGATAGCCGACTCCCTCATCTCGATGTGTGCGGCCATTTGTTCAGCGCGTGTCTGGAAGCAGTAAGGGCAGGATTTGTCCGGCACATAGCGCTCATCACTCTGATCGGTTTCCGAGAGCGGGCTGAGGCATTTAAAGCACTGCATCGTCTCGGTCTCACGGAGAGCGGGATCCACTCCCACACGTTGATCAAAAACAAAGCACTCCCCATCGTAATGAGCGCCTCCGCACTCCTCAAAATACTTCAAAATGCCACCATCGAGTTGGTAGATCTGGCGGAATCCCTCTCGCTCCATGTAGGGCCCCGCTTTTTCACAGCGGATGCCGCCGGTGCAAAACATCACGACTGGCTCGTCCTTGAGAGATTCCGGAAGACGTTCCACCGCTTGGGGAAAATCTCGAAAGTGATCAATCCCTGCTGGGAGTGCCCCGCGAAAGGTTCCCAACTTGATCTCATAGTCGTTACGCGTGTCCAGAAGGGTGATGCGGCGCCCCTCATCGAGCCATTGTTTGAGCGTAGCGGCAGGGAGTTTCGGCGACGTGCGCTGGGCGGGATTGATCCCATCCACACCGAAGGCGATGATTTCTTTTTTGATCCTCACGAGCATTCGCGAGAAGGGTTGGTGGTCGCTTTCGCTGGTTTTGACGGCAAGGCCCTCCAATCCCGGAATGCTCCTCAACTCCGCTAGAAGGAGATCGATTTCTGCTGAACCTCCCGCGACAAAGAGATTAATTCCCTCCGTACTGATCAGAATCGTGCCCTTCAATCCCCACCCCTTGCAGAGGCTGAGAAGACGCTGGCGGAGGGACTTGAGATCGCTCAGTTCCGCGAAGCGGTATGCCGCAATGTTCGTGATTGAGGTTGGGTTCAGAACTGACGCAGACATAGCAAACTCACACTCCGCCATATCGGCGTGAACGCGATTGAAAATCCTCCAGAGCCGCGAGGAAATCTGCCTTCTCGAATTCCGGCCAGAATTTTTTGGTCACATGGATTTCTGTGTAGCTGAGCTGCCAAAGGAGAAAATTGGAGATCCGCATTTCGCCTGAGGTTCGAATTAGGAGATCGGGATCTGGAATGCCGGCGGTATCCAAGCGGGCGTCGAAAATCTCAGGGGTGATATCCTCCTCGCGGAGTGCACCGGCGGCAACATCGCGAGAGATGGATTTGACGGCATCGATGATCTCCGTGCGACCGCTGTAGTTGATCGCCAGCACAAGATGCAGTCGAGTATTGGAGGCTGTGGCTGCCATCACTTCCTGCAACTTGCGTTGACAGACGGAGGGCAGTTCCTTGCGACGACCGATGTGATGAAGGCGAATGCCTTCCCGTACCATTTCGTCCCGCTTTTGGTTGAGAAATTTTTCCAGCAAAAGCATGAGGCCATTGACCTCAAGAGCCGGACGCTTCCAGTTCTCTGACGAAAATGCGTAGAGCGTGAGATACTCCACCCCTGTATCTAGACACGATTGAACGCAGCGCTCAATCGACTTCGCCCCAGCCTCGTGGCCCGCTAGACGTGGCAGTCCACGCTGCTGCGCCCATCGTCCATTGCCATCCATGATGACGGCCACGTGTTTGGGGGTTCCGCTCACAATCAAAGTCGGATCGTTTCAGCGCGGCCTGGCCCGATGCTCACGATCGAAAGTTTCGCACCCGTGAGTTCCGATATTTTTTTAACATAGGTTCGGGCTTTGGGCGGGAGCTCCGAGAATTTGCGGGCTTTTTCCGTTCCCTTCAACCAACCCGGCATTTCGATGTAAACCGGTTCACATCGAGCGAGGTCATCACTATCAGTCGGCGGAAAATCAATCACCTTGCCATCGAGTCGGTAGGCAACACAGATGCGAATGGTTTCAACGCCATCGAGTCCGTCGAGGTTCGTGATGGCGATTTTGTCGATGCCATTCACCATCGTCGAGTAGCGGGTCGATACCGCGTCGAACCAACCACAACGGCGCGCACGCCCCGTGGTGGCGCCGTATTCACGACCCATGGCATGAAGAGTGTCGCTCAGCCCTTGATCCTCTGTGGCAAATGGGCCTTCACCCACGCGGGTGGTGTAAGCTTTCATCACGCCGAGAACGGAGTCGATCCGGTGTGGCGGCACGCCACTGCCAGTGGAGGCTCCCCCAGCCGTCGTGTTCGAACTCGTCACAAAGGGATATGTGCCGTGGTCGATGTCCAGGAAGGTTCCCTGCGCGCCTTCAAATAGCATGCTTTGTTTCAACTCCAAAGCGCGGTGGAGGAAAATGACGGTATTGGTAACAAAAGGACGAAGCTTCTCGCCGGCGGCGAGGTAATCTTGGAGGATTTTTTTGCCATTGAGGGGCGCGAGGCCCTGACTCTTGAGGATCTCGTTGTTTTCCTTGATTCGTTGAGTGAGTTTTGCAGCGAAGACTTCCGGGCGCATGAGATCGCCCATGCGAAGGCCTGTGCGCGAAGCTTTGTCGGCGTAAGCTGGTCCGATGCCCCGCTTCGTAGTGCCGATTTTTTTGCTTCCTTTTTGAACTTCTCTCAACTCGTCAAGCGAACGGTGGTAAGGCAAAACAAGGTGTGCCGCATCGCTGATGAGAAGGTTCTTTCCGACTTTAACTCCACGTGCCAAGAGGCCGTCGATTTCGCCAACAAGCGAGACGGGGTCAATCACGACACCGTTACCGATCACGCAGGTTTTTGACCGGCGAAGGATGCCGGAGGGAATGAGATGGAGAACGTATTTCTCTCCACCGATGACGATCGTGTGTCCGGCATTATTTCCTCCCTGGCTGCGAACGACGATGTCGGCCTCATCCGTGAGAAAATCGATAATCTTTCCTTTTCCTTCGTCACCCCACTGCGCACCAACAAGTATTGTATTTGGCATAAAAAATGAACTCGTAGCTTTGAGTTTGTAGTGCGGACTGACAAGTGAATTCTACCCTCTCTCACGGGACACGAGTGACCTTGATCGCTTTGCTAAAGACACTGCCACACCATATCATGTCGATCTGAAAGCGGTCAGCGGCCTGTCACTAAAAACACCAAAAGCCTTCAACCCGAAGGAATCCCTCTACGATATCACGTCCCTGCAGGAACGGAATTGCGCTCCAACCAAGCGGCGTAGTCCTCCTCGGTGGATTTGCTGGCGGCCAGAGCGAGCGTTTCGAGAACCGCTTCCTCCTCGCTGGCTTGAAAAGAAAATCCATTCGATTCTATGAAGAGCGCAGCGGCAACGAATCCTGTTCTCTTGTTTCCATCAAGGAACGGATGGTTTTTAACGATTCCCAACGCATAGGAAGCAGCCATTTCAAAAACGGATGGCTTGCCATAACTGAAAAGATGCATCGGCTTGTTAAGTGCCGAGTCGAGAAGCCCCTCGTCACGAATTCCCTTGAGGCCGCCAAAGCGATCCAAGAGCTTCTCATGCATCGCGAGGCAGTCGTAACGATCCACCCATATCGGCTCTTTCATTTTGCAAGCTCCCGAAGCGTATTGCGGTAGCGCTTCATCAGACTCTCGACGATTTCCATTTTATCATCAAACCCTGGCCGCTCGGGAGTGATACGAAGCGAGCACTCGGGCGACTCGGTGAAATACAGGATTGTTCCCTCCTCAGCTTTAAGCTGTTGCAAAGCCTCCTTAGGAAGAACCACGCCTAGGGAATTACCGATTTTGCGGATTTTGGATTGAGCGATCATGGAATAACTTTAGTTATTACATTGCCGTATGTCAAGTCCGCTCCACGCAAAACAACGCCACGCATGCATTTTCAGGGAAAACCTACACGGCGGGCGCTGCGGACCTTTTTGGGAAATCAGGTGGCCAGAGATTTTTCAAAGATCGCCCATGCGCGATCTGTCTCACCACCGACAAGTTGGCAGTTTTTGATGATTTCCGAATTGGTATCTTCGAGCCACCCGAGGGCCGCATCGGAGAAATGTTTTTTGGCTTCGATGAATTGCTCGTAAATCAGCCAGGCGTGAAGGCCGTGGTCGCGGAATTCCGGCACCACGCCGAGCACGGTTTGGCGGCAAGCTTTGATCTTCCGCGTTTTCATGAGAATGAAAATATGGATCAAGCGCAGCCAATGGGGGGTGTTTTTAGTGGCGGCCAGAATCTCATTGAAGTTCGGCAACGTGATGGCCACTGCGGCGTCACGCCCCTCGGATTCCCCGATAAGGAGGAGCCGAGGGTCGGCGATGGCTCGGATGTCTTCCGCTGCGGCAAGCAGGTCCTCCATCGAAATGGGAACAAAGCCCCAATTTCTCTCCAGCGTGGCATTGTAAACGTCGCGAACGATCACCAGTTCGTCCTCAAGTCGCGCGATATCCATCGTTCGAGTCTTGAGCTTCGAGCGTTTTTTCATGTGCTCGACGATCCGCCGGAAGCGCTCCGGTGGCTCCTGGCGGTGGAGGGGAAGATTGAGCGTGTAAAGCGTGCGGGCCTTTTTGAATTCAAGGCCCTCAAGAAGTGTTGGGTAATAGGAGGGATTCCAGGGCAGGCCCATAATGGGCTGCTGATCGAATCCATTCAGCAAAATCCCACAGTCGTCATTGATGCTCGGATTATAGGGCCCACGCACGGCGTCCATGCCATTAGAAAGGAGAATTTCAGTGACTCTGTTCAGGAGAGCCGCTGCGGTGGCGGGGTTGTTCTCGCATTCAAAAAATCCAAAAAAACCGATGCGGTCTTTGTGATATTCATTGTGCGAGCGATTGATGATAGCGGCCACGCGCCCGACTGGACGTCCGTTCCTCTCAGCCAAAAATGCCGTTATCACTCCATGGCGACGATGAAATGCGGAGTCGGGTGAGAGAAACTTGGCTATGCTACCCGGAAACGGCGGCACAAAGGCCGGATCGGCTTTGTGAATCGCCTCTGCCGTTCTTTCAAACCGCTTCCACTGCGACGGGGTTCGACAAACTGAAATCGAAAGTGTTTTTCCGGCGTCCAGGGTTGAGGTAGGCGGGATCATCAAAGGTTCCTAGTTCACGGGCAAGTTTCTCAAAAATTTCCAATACGCGGTCAAGATCGTTGTCCGTATGTGTGGCCATGAAGCTAGTGCGAACGATAGCCTCTCCATAGCGAACAGCTGGGTAGATCGCGGGCGTCGCAAAGACACCCTCCTCAAAAAGGCGCTGAGTGAAAATAAACGCCTTCGCCTCGCTGCCAATAAGGATAGGAACGATGGGCGTTTGAGTTTCTCCAATTTTAAATCCGATTCGCTTGAAGCCCTCATGCATCCTATGGGTATTGCGCCAGAGTTGGTCGATGCGCCAAGTTTCCTCCTGCATGATTTCAAGTGCCTTCATCACACCGCCAACGACAGCTGGAGCCAATGCTGCCGTGAAAATCAGGCATCGGGCACGGTGCTTAAGGTATTCCACCAACTCGGCATTTCCTGCGATGAATCCACCCATGGAACCGAGGGATTTGGAAAAGGTGCCCATCACGATATCGACATCATTCTGAAGGCCAAAGTGGTCCACCGTGCCGCGACCTTGGCGGCCTAGAACGCCTAGGGAGTGAGCCTCGTCCACATAGACCATCGCGCCGTGCCGTTTCGCCACGGGAACGATCGACGGCAGATCGGCAATGTCGCCGGACATACTGAAAACCCCATCTAAGATGACCATCCGACCGGCCTCATCCGTCAACCGCTTGAGGCGATTTTCCAAAGAAGTGGCGGAATTGTGGCGGAAGGGAATGAGCTTCGCTGGAGCGAACTGGCAACCATCAATGATACTCGCGTGGTTTTCTCTGTCACAAAGGATGGCATCCCCATCCTCAGTCAATGCAATGAGCGCACCTTGGTTTGCAAAAAATCCTGTCGAAAAAAGAATCGAGGCGTCGCGCCCCAGAAAAGCCGCCAACGCTTCCTCGAGCTCGACATGCAGCTTGATAGTGCCATTGAGCAAGCGCGACCCGGTGCATCCGGCACCATAGCGACGGGTAGCCTCACAGGCGGCCTCCACAACACGGGGATCCTGAGCGAGGCCAAGGTAATTGTTCGACCCGATCATGATCTTTTGTTCGCCATCGCAAACCACGTAGTTGCCGTGGGGCTCCTCAATGGAGCGGAAGTAGGGATAAAACCCTTGGGCGCGCGCATCCGCACTGTCCCTATACTCCCTGCACTTTTGAAAAAGATCTTTGGGTCCGGTTGCCATCGATGAAACCACTAGAGTTACAATTCTAGAAAGTATGTAAATAATTTTTCCGTCTCCACCGAGTAGGTCTTCACATAGCCCCTTGTAACCCGGCATTTCTCAATAATCTAAAAAAAGCCTCTGTGGGTGACAAATCGCACGTGATTTGGCTTTCCTAATACCAAAGGGAAGTATTGGAATACGGCAACGCTAATAGCCCAGCTTTTATAAACATGCTTGCCGACGCCGACGTAATCTCTCTGACGAGCGAGCGCTTTTCGCTCAATCCCACCGAACACCCCGTAGTGGTCGCCCTTGAAAAGGGTGGCTCCGACCGGAAATTCTACCGTGTTTGCATGGGCGGGGAATCGATGATTTTTGTGAAATACTCCAGCCTGAAGGAGGAAAATCGCCACTACGTCGATATCGCGCGCTTCCTTCAGACAGCAGGCGTTCCGGTTCCTGAGATTTATCACCATGATCCAGCGGATGGTTTGATATGGATGCAGGATCTGGGGGAACTCGATCTCTGGAGCTTTCGAAATGAATCGCGGGATTCCCGCATGGCGCTTTACTCATCAACGCTGGATGGCGTGCTTCAAATGCACCTGAAGGCAACCTCCCTCGTCGGCGATGCTCACCTCCACTTAGAGCGAGTATTTGACCGAGATCTTTATATGTGGGAACAGGGGTACTTCTTTGAAAACTGCCTGAAAACCCACTTCCAGATCCCCTCGGATGAAGTGGATCGACTATCGCAGCTTCCAGCCCTTGTGAATGCCGCCTCGCGCTTGGCCGAACTCCCCCGCGTTTTGGTGCATCGCGATTTTCAATCGCAGAACGTCATGATCGCCGATGGATCTGCGTGGTTGATTGATTTTCAAGGGATGCGTTTCGGTTTGCCCCAATACGATCTCGCCTCACTGCTATACGACCCGTATGTGACGTTGACGGACTCCGAGCGGGACGAACTCGTCGGCTTGTATAAAAGCCGACTGCTGGCCAATGGCGGCGCGGTGGATGCCGATTTCGACACCACCTACAAATGGTGTGCCGTTCAGCGCCTCATGCAGGCCCTTGGGGCCTATGGCTTCCTCGGACACCAAAAAGGCCGCACATCCTTTCTTTCCCATATTCCGGTTGCAAAAAAATCACTTCAGGAAGTCATGTCGGGGCTTGATGGGCTCGAACCGCTCCTGCAAAAATTAGAGACCTTGCCATGAACAAAAGCCCCGAAACCACAGTCATCCGCCGCATCTCGCCCTCGCTCGACAATGCACGCTTCGCAGTCAAACGGGCGGTTGGAGAGACCATTACTGTCAGGGCCGATGTCTTCAAAGATGGTCACGACGAAATTGCCGTCATGTTAAAATGGAGGCAAGTTGGATCAAAAATCTGGCGCGAAACTCCGATGACGCCCCATCTCAATGACAACTGGAGCGGCACCCTTTCGGTTACTTCGCCTGGAGCTTGGGAATTCACTGTCGAGGCTTGGGGCGATGTTTTCTTTTCTTGGCAGCACGAGCTCGAAAAAAAATTCGCCGCTGGGTTAACTGATCTTCAGAGTGAGATTCTCGAAGGGTCTGCGTTCATTGGATCCGCAGCCACACGCGCAGGAAAGTCGCCGGACGGAGAAGTCTTGAAAAAAATGGCTGCCTCGATGCGTGTTGCTGATGCCGCCGAAGCGCACGATCTCGCGCACGATGCCACACTCTGCGCTCTCATGCAGATCTACGCCGACCGATCCCTTTCCACCACAGCGGAACCTTTTCATCCTGTGTGGGTCGACCGCGATCGCGCAACCTTCGCGGCTTGGTATGAATTTTTTCCAAGGTCCGCAGAAGGAAAGTCGGACTCGGGTTCGACATTCCGCGACTGCCTCGGACGGATCGACGATGCGAAGGCCATGGGATTTGATGTGATTTATTTTCCTCCGATCCATCCGATCGGAGCAACGAACCGCAAGGGTCGAAACAACTCGCTCCATTGCGAACCCGGAGAACCCGGCGTGCCCTATGCCATCGGGAACAATCGGCAGGGAGTCAATGGCGGCGGGCACAAGGATGTCGCGCCGGAACTCGGAACGTTGGAGGATTTTGACTGGCTCGTTGGGGAAATCAAAAAACGCGACATGGAAATTGCGCTCGATTTTGCGATCAATTGTTCGCCCGACCATCCTTACGTGAAAGCCCACCCAGAGTGGTTTTTCAAGCGTCCGGATGGCTCGATCAAGTATGCCGAGAATCCCCCAAAAAAATACGAGGACGTCTATCCGCTCAATTTTCACAATCCGAATTGGAAAGAACTCTGGGACGAATTGCGGGACGTTGTTCTTTTCTGGTGCGGGCATGGCGTTGGGATCTTTCGGGTGGACAACCCACACACCAAACCCGTCGCTTTCTGGGAGTGGCTCATCGCCGAGGTGAAGCTGCAATACCCCGGCACCGTTTTTCTGAGCGAGGCTTTCACCAAGCCCAACATGATGCAGGAACTCGCCAAGGTCGGCTACACGCAGAGCTACACCTATTTCACTTGGCGGAATACGAAACACGAGTTGACCGAGTATTTGACCGAACTCACCCAAGGCCCGATGAAGGAATACTTCCGCGCTAACTTCTTCGTCAACACACCCGACATCCTTCCCGAGTATCTTCAGCATGGGGGACGACCTGCATTTTTGATCCGCGCCGCGTTGGCGGCATTGACCATGCCGGTCTATGGCATCTATAGCGGATTCGAATTGTGCGAAAATTCGCCGGTTCCGGGCAAAGAGGAATACATCGACTCAGAAAAATACCAGTTCAAGGGTCGCGATTGGAACGCCCCGGGGAATATCAAGGACTACGTCACCAGGCTGAACAAAATCCGTCGCGAAAACCGTGCACTGAGAGAATACGCGAATCTTCGGACTCACACGGCGGAGAATGACCAAATCCTCTGCTTCAGCAAAACCACCGCTTCTCTTGATGAGGCCTTGCTCGTGGCCGTGACCGTGGATCCTAGGAACACACAAACGGCCTTTGTTCATGTCCCGTTGG
>Ga0214921_10011750_pt1 | contig 10585 bp, 7 predicted proteins | sample LL1505_MetaG_FD_177992 | JGI IMG/M metagenome (GOLD analysis project Ga0214921, IMG submission 177992) | Freshwater microbial communities from Lake Lanier, Atlanta, Georgia, United States - LL-1505 | ecosystem: Environmental > Aquatic > Freshwater > Lake | place: USA: Georgia | collected 2015-05-28
CCGAGAGAAGATGAACCTGATACTTGGGTGGTTAGAGAAACATCAGGATCTGATTGCTCTCGTGCCAAATTCACTTGATCGTTCGCCACTCTTGATAGGAATTTTTTCACAAGCAAAGAATATGATCGTCGCCAAGCGACTGCTTGAAGAGATTTATGGCATACGTCTTGGCGCAGGATGTGGTCCATTTGAACGAGAAGGGGTTCGTATCGCCGTTACACACCTAACGACAGAGCAAGTGCTTGAGCTGTTGGCAAGCCTTGATCAGATTCTTGAGCTTGATGATGTGATTCATTCACGTGGTGAAAATATTCCTAATATTGCTCTGCGAGAGCCACATGATCCGCTCTCGGTCATTCGCCGTGTTGCGCAAGCATGCACTATAGATGATCTCATTAAAGATCAGCTTGGACTTGATTGGCTTGGACGTCTCATCCAAACATATAATGCAAACGTTTTACGCTCCGACGAGTTGATACAGGTTGGAGGTAAAGTGCCGATGCTTTCCACAGGTGCTCGTATGAAAGCTCAAATATATGGAGAATCGAGCAATATTATTGAAATGAGAAAAATCTTGCAGCTTCGAAACGAAGAAACTCGCCTCGATTTGCCATTTCACTTTAAGCTCTTTAAGGAAGCTGAAGAGCATCTACGTGCTAAAGTGCTTGGAAATCCCGATGCACAGTGGGGTGATAAAGATTTTGTAGCCGCTATTGAGTATTTACTGCGCAAAGTTCGAGAACATCTCTCTGAAATTACCCGACTGCTTGAGAAATATGCTGATAAACATGCAGCACGCGATGAACATGGTCGCATTGAATGGCCAATTGTAGCGTAGCTAACCTGTCATATTAGGCAGCTAAAAAAGCGGTACTGTCCGATACGGGATGTTGATAGTTTTCAAAGAAACGTTCGTGCAACAGATTCAGGGCTCGATGATGTTCAGGTTGCGCTATTATGACGGAAATACTACTTGCATCGGGATGCTCAAGGAATGTAAGTGGCTTTATACCATGCTGGCCCAGCACATTTTTTACTTGTGATAGTTGGGTTCGTGGTGATGCTCGGTGATGTAGGACTAGGGTTACTAAAGCGCATGCAGCTTCCAGCTGTATGGAAGCAATGGCTGGATCGGATAGCTCGTTTTTAAATACAATCATGAGTGCGTCGAGCACTCTTTGTGCATGCTCTGGTGTGATGCAAATATTATGTATCGAAGTGCTCTCGGATGTCTCAGTATGAAGCGTAATGATCGGATAAGATAATAGCGTATCATGCAGACGTTTAGGCATTACTTCAGTATCCTTGCGTTGTACATGTGTGAGTCGTATCAAAGAGAGCTGCGGGATAGAGGCGATACCGATGAGCGCATTGTTATTCTCTGCAGGTGAGTGATGAATAAGGGTGCCTGGAAAGATCGGATTGAGCGTATTCTTAATACAGAGTGGAATACCAGCGCGATAGGCTGGTGTAATCGTCGGTGGATAGATGACCTTTGCACCAAACCGTGAGAGCTCCATGGCCTCTTCATATGAGAGATGGGAGAGGGGGAGTGCGTTTTGCACCATTCGAGGATCTGCAGTCATTACACCATGCACATCTGTCCATATTTCAATTGATGAGACATTCAGTGCGCTTCCTATGAGTGAAGCAGTGTAATCAGAGCCACCTCTGCCAAGTGTTGTTGTTGCGCCGCTATCAGCACGAGCAATAAAACCTGGAATGATATAAATGCAACTACGATCGATGCAATGTTTCTGTATCAGTGCATACGTAGTTGTTATGTCAACAGCTGCGGCACCAAATTGATCATTTGTTTGAATGATTTCTCTCGCATCAATAAACGTTGCGTTGACTTCATTTGCCTGAAGGAGAGTTGTTATAATATGTGATGAAAGTATTTCGCCGTATGCAGCAACTGAATCTTTTTGTTCGGTAGTGCACACACCAGTCGTTGTTATCTGGCGAAGGACGCACTGTAATTGATCGATGTAGTTGGATATCCAATCGAGTACGGCTGGCTGAAGTGTTCGAGGGAGCGTTTGCTCAATAAGTGTAGAATGTATTTTGTGGAGCTGTGAGATGGTTCTGCAGCACGCAGTTTCATCTGATGTTGCTTGCTGTGCTGCTTGCAATAACAGGTCGGTAACGCCAGATAACGCCGACACAACGATTGCTGCAATATCGTGGTGTTGTTGGCCACGTTGCAGAATAGAAACAATAGTCGCTAGATTGGTTGGGGTGCTGACTGAACTTCCCCCAAATTTTAAAACCTTCATATACTCCAGTAACGATGATTTGGTGCGTGGTCTTTGCGCGTTACTATCTTATCGCAGATTGTAGAGGAACTGGAATGTTCGCTCGGGTTGAGAGAATTATCGATAGTATAATTTAGTAACCTATTGATATTGTTAACTATATTAGAGTCCTCAGTTCTGTTGTTTTAGGCTGGAAACAGCGTGAGCTTATTCTGCCAATTTTTCTTGAAGCATCTGTGGGAAATTCTGAGATGAGTGTGTATCAATGTTAACTTTCTAGGAGTAAGGTTTTTTATGAAACGTGCCCATCTATTTTTTGCTCTTTGTATTGCAGCAACACAGTGTGTACCTCATGCGTTTGCTGATGGTGATAGTAAAGGTAAGCGTGCTCCAAAGCTTTCCTGTCGTAGTCAGGATGGAGTGCTCACTTCACAAATGGCAAAATCGATTAATAATGCACTGCTGACCTCACTAGGTGCAGATGTAAAATTTAAAGTCTCTGTTTCTTTAAAAAATATTGAGCGCCCTCAAAAAGTAGCAGCGGACTCTCTATATAATGGCGTATTTGATTCTGCTTTTGAAATCGATACTGCGGAGGATCCTGCTACGGGTGCCGTGAGTGCCACTGTTAAAAGTTTTGATGATAGTAAAATTCCTGCTGAGCTTAGTCCTTGTTCGATAAAAAAGAAGCTTCAAGTGACGATTAAAATACGTGGAGAAGATGAGGATAGTGATACCCGTTCTTCTTTCTCAAAAGAAGTTATTGTCCCAGGCGTCATGTTGCCTGATGGAAGCGATTCCCGTGAAAATGAAAAGAGTTCGGATAAAAAGGATAAGTACAAAGATTCTGAAGATAAGAAATCAAAAGATAAATCAAAGCGGTAACTTGACGCTTTGAGCGCTTCAAGACGGCACTTGAATAAAAAAAGCGCCGTTATATTCAGAAAGTCTAATTTCGGGGGTGTTTTGCATCTATGAGCATGGCGCCCCGTATTACATAAGCTCTCGTTTTGTCTGATAGAACAGAAAGGGTCTGTGGCATCTCTAATCAATTAAAGCAGTTTAAGAGGTCATTCTTTAGAATAAAATGGCCCAAGAGAACTAATCATTGACCCACAACTCTTTGGGGTTATAGATTCCTTGCACAACCCTTCTTTTCTACTTGCTGTAATGACTGCTTTATTACCTACCTTTAAAAAAATCCTTCTCTGTTCGGCTTCTTTCTTGATTTTCACTCCCGCCGTGTACGCTCAAAAACCTGTTCGGAATGAGAGTCAAGGAGCTTCAAAGCAGGAATATGGTTTTCATATCTCCTACATCAAACCGAAAAGTAAGGAGTTCTTGGATATATACAAAAGTTACAAGTCATCAAAAGGATACGATCTTGTCCTTGATGAGATTAATGATACTTTTGTTTTGCCTCAAAATATTCCTGTAGAGTTTACTGAATGTGGAGAGCCAAATGCATATTATGATCCTGAAGCTGTAAAAGTTTCTCTTTGCTATGAGTTTGTAAAATATACAGAAGACCTCATCGAACAAAGTGGTGAAGATGCTAAGGATGCAAAAATACATGCCTTTAACTCCATGATGTTTATTATGTTTCATGAGATCGGTCATGCATTAATCGACCAACTAGAAATTCCTGTGACGGGTAAAGAAGAAGATGCTGTTGATGATTTGGCTTCTTTGATTATGTTAAGTGGCGGCGAAGCTGGAGAAGAAGCGCTCGTCTCTACCATGCTTCAGTTTGGGGGGTCTGCTGACGAGGCGCACGCAGAAGCTGGCAGAGCTGAAAATCTAGGTTTCTGGGATGAGCATAGTCTTGATGCGCAGCGTTTTTATTCAATCGCATGTGTGCTCTACGGAAGTAATCCAGAAAAGTTTTCTGACATGGTAGGAGACGATGGTCTACCAGAAGCGCGTGCAGAGGGATGCCCTGCTGAGTATGAACAGAAATGGAATTCTTGGTCGACACTGCTCGGTGATAATCTCAAGCGCGATTTGTAAAAACTAATATAACAATACTGAAAGGTTATTATGCATACTAAAAAAGTAACAAAACTTTTTGCCATTGGTTCGTTTATCGCGCTCAGCTCTCATTTTTATACCGCAATGAACTTTGCTTCTGCTGCGCCTCAAAAGCCAGGAAAGAAAGCTGCGCAAACTCAAAAGAAAGAAGTAAAAACCAATGCGCAAGCGTTGCTTAGTGATGCGAAAAAAGCAGTTGCAGCTATTGGGAAAGAAGCGAAGGCAAAAAATTTATCCACGAAAGATAAAAAAGCAGCTCCATTCCTGACGTCGTTAAAGGAAGTTTCAAAGGCACTAGAGGCTGCGCAGGTAGGTCTTGCTGCCAAGTCAAAAGACTTCCACAAAAATTTACATGCTGCCAGCGTAGCGACGACAAAGACTGCTGTAACGTATAACAGTAGTGGGCTTAAGAATCCAACAATGACCGATGCGCTCAAAACATTACAGACAAATGTAGATCTGTTGCGAGCAAAGTATGGTGCTGAAGGACAGCGAGCAAGGCAAGGCGGGCAACTGACACCAAAAGAAGAAGCAAAGCTGTCTTCGATTAAAGCTGCTCAAGAACAATTCCAGGCTCAGCTCCTTCAAGTGAAAGCAAAATCTGGCAATAATAAATTCTTAAATCAGGGCATCGATGAGATGCTGAAGAAATCAAAGCAGGTAACGAGCTTTAAAGGCAAACCAACCGTTGATTTCTTTTTAACAGCTCTTGATACGGTTGTGCTCTTAGCTGGTGAATATGATGCGTATAGCTACTATGTCGCTCCGCAGTATAGGGATGTTTGGGTTACGCTCTCACCTCTGACTTCAGGTTTCGAAACTGTATATTTTGAAACATATGATGTGCTCGATATTCCTGCTGGCTATGACTACTACACCATCGATACCGAAATATCTGCTGATTATGATCTGACTGTTGATTCAATTAGTGATGCTGAAGTTGATACCTTTGATGCCTATATTGATAATCTTGATACGGTAGAAACTGGTGATGATGTTGGTGAGTATTATTCAGAAGACATAAGCTACGAAGAGCAAGTTGAAACAGACGAAACCATTACCGAAGAAGAGTATACTGAAGATATATCAGAGGTTGATGAATCGCATGACGCTGATATGCATGAAGAGAGTCATGATGATGGTTTAGAAGCTGTTGATCATGATGCAGGCGACCTCGATGCAGATGATCATGATGCAGGTGATCATGATATGTCTAATGATGGGGGAGATGATGATGCAGGAGTAGCCGAGGATACCGCGGGAAGTGACGATGCTGGTGGCGCTGACGATGCAGGTGGTGCTGATGATGCTGGTGACCACAATGATGTTGGAGGCGGAGAAGAGTAATACCACTTTTTTCTGATTACGGCGTTCGTCCTTGAATGCCGTCGATGTATTCAGATAGGGTACCTACGGAGTGTCGTGCATGTGCAAGTACGGTGCTCCGTTTTATTATTTCAGTAAAGCAGTAAAATTCATCTGCTTCTCCCTCTTTCACGATCTCATAATCCGTATAGCCATCACCAATGACATGAATTGGACGTGGTAATTTGAGTGCTTTGAGCTGTTTTACTTTCCCCTGAGTTTGGGACAGCATATTTTTAGTATTGAGTGTTGCTTTGCCACTTGTTGATTCGTAGTCGAAGGTATTTGCATAAATATGAGATCGATGCAGCCCAAGTGCGTCTACTGTTGGCGCGATGCACTCGATAAATCCACCTGATATGACATAGATCTGATCTGCGCGTTGCTTCAGAAACTGAGTTTCCCGTAAAAATGAAGGAGTTATCGTAGTGAGTATCATCTGCGCAGTTTCATCGATGATGCGTTTTGTCAGAGGTAGTACATTAAGGCGAAGCGAGAGCGCTTCTCCAAACGGTATTTCTCCTGCCATCGCCTTATCTGTGATGGAAATAATTTCCCGTTGTATCTGTTCTTTGTGTGGCAGGTTCCAGAGCGCCCGATCTGCAAGAAGATCAAGGGTTTCCACGGAGACCATAGTGCTGTCGAAATCAAAAATAATGGTATGAGGGGTCATCTGATGGTTATTTTATGCGGGTTTTGGGGAAAAGTTGAATAGGATAAGCTTATCTTTGAGTCTTATATAGTCTAGAAAGATGTGCGGAATCGCTGGAATATGGAAATTCAATCGTCCCGTTGACCGGGCGAGCCTTGAACGGTTCACCCTTGCGGTACATCACCGTGGGCCTGATGCCTATGATGTCTGGACGGATACAGAGCATCAGAATCCTGATCTTGGGCTCGGGCACACTCGCTTAGCAATTCTTGATCTTTCTCCTGCAGGTAAATGTCCCATGAAAATGCTCATGCCAAATGGCGATGAGCTCTATATTACCTTTAACGGAGAAGTCTTTAACTTTCTTGAGTTACGAGCTGAGCTTGAGGCAAAGGGCTACCGTTTTACAAATCAAACCGACACACAGGTTATTCTCGCTGCATACCATTGTTGGGGTGTTGCTGCGCTGAAGCGATTCAACGGTATGTGGGCCTTTGCTATCTGGGATCCAAAAAAGCGTGAACTCTTTCTTTCGCGTGATCGATTTGGTGTAAAGCCACTCTTTATGAGTGTTACCGACTCATTTGCATTTGCTTCAGAGATTAAAGCGTTTTGTCAGCTCGATGAATTTCGCCCTGAGATAGAGCAAGAAGTCTTACCACAGCTCATCAGCAATAATTCGTCAGAGGGCAGCGTCGCTCACACATGGCTTAAGAATGTGTACCGATTGTTACCTGGGCACTATGCGATTGTAGGACAAGATGGCAATGTTGATATTTCTCGCTGGTGGGAAACTCGAGACAATCTTCCGACAGTTGAAAAAAATTACCAAGATCAAGTTGCAGCATGCAGAGAACTTTTTCTTGATGCGGTTCGTATTCGTATGAGAAGTGATGTTCCTGTTGGAACACTTCTCTCAGGAGGTATTGATTCAACGGCAGTCGCTTCCTCGATGGCCTATCTTCATCGTCAGGGATCGTTAGGAGATCGCGTCCAAGCAGATTGGCAGCGCACTTGTATTGCAACGTTCCCAGGAACGATGATTGATGAAAGCTACTTTGCAAACCTTGTTGTGAAAGCAATTGGCGCAAAGGCCTCGTACTGGGAATTTAGTGATGCTGTCGTCTTACCGCATCTCATCGAAACTGTTTGGGCTACTGAAGACATTGTGCACGGCATCGCAACGCCTGTCTGGTGCACCTACCGGAAGCTTCGAGAGACAGGTGTTGTCGTATCGCTTGATGGTCATGGCAGTGATGAATTGCTAGGTGGCTATGCGGGATACCTTGATCTACCCATGCATAAGCTTAACGATGGGCTTTATGATGATTTTCATCGAAATGTTCTTCCAGCAATTTTAAGAAATTTTGATCGATGTTCGGCTGCACATGGTGTCGAAGTGCGCATGCCCTTTATGGATTATCGATTTGTGAGCTACGCATGCGCCCTTGATGCATCAGCAAAAGTTGGCGGTGGTTTTACGAAGCGCATTATTCGAGATGCAATGAAAGGTATTATGCCAGAAGAGATTCGAAACCGTCGAAGTAAAATTGGTTTTAATTCTCCAATGATTGAGTGGTATAATGGTGGTTTGAAAAAATTTCTCCATACAATGGTAACGCGAGATAGTTTTATCAGTCAGCGAGCATTCGATCCAAAGCGTTATCAGGAAATAGTAAGGGTGAAAGAGAGTAGCGGATGGACAAAAGCTGATTGGGGACTGACACTTGAACTATGGAGTAAGATTAATCTTGCCCTCTTGGACGAGATGTTTATTCGTGGCGTCCAGCCTGCACAGCTCTATAGGGAGCTTTTTTAATGAAGACGATTGATCTGCTCTATGTTGGTCCTCTCGAGACAAGCACCTGGTCAGAGGTGCAGGTGTTGCTTGATATTGGCAAGGCTCCTCTTGGGTGGATAGGTGAGTTTACACCATCTTTTCTTTTGCCATTTGCAGACTTTTCACCTTTTCCTGCTGGGATAGCAATGTATGCAGAGACGCTTACCGAAGAGCGCTTGCGGTCTATTGTACCACAAACTCGATTTATTCTTGAGCTCGCTTCGAACGCTGCATTTCTTGCAAGTCCTGAAATACGCTCCTTTTTGAGCGCATATCCTGAAATACAGATTTTGAAGCGAACTGCTTTTGAAACTGTTGATGATCTCATTCGAGTCGTGTTGCCGAAGCCTGAGATGACAACAGCTCACCTTTAAGAGCTAACCCAAAAACTTGCTCAAGATTTTACCGATGCAAATATTGATGCTATTCATGAGACACTGACTAAACACTGTGACCTTTCCCCACGGGCCGAGGAGCTTCTGCAACAGCTCGAAACGCTTCGTAAGGGACGCGCATGACGCGCAGCGTACACATCAACGCTCGTAGATGAGTATACAAATTTCTTTCAATCACTTTGACTTGTAGTTGTTCTCTTTTTGAGTCGTGACATGCCACATATTTTAATGACCGAACAGTCATTTTAAAACTTCTGTTGAATTCGAATCGGCATAAAATTTGCCCACTTTGAAATATGGTGTGAGAAATTAATGCGCTATTTTTGAATCACTACTCATGAACCCTTGCAGTGCTAACCTAGTTCTTACTTAAACGTAAATAAGTGGTGTTTTCAATTAGTTAGATTCTTTCTTTCAGAGATTTTTCCTGTTTCCTCATAGAAATACGTAGGGTGAGCTTGCCTGTCTTTGTGCATAGGAGATGTAAGTTTCTTCATCATATATATCAAGGTGTTAGCAGAAAAGGGCGACCCTAAAGATAGCAGCTTTAGGTATAAGCTAAGGAAATGGAAAACTTGTTCAAGCTTCTTAAACTAAGATGCATTGTCTCCGCCATAGTAGCGGCTGTTTTCTATTTATCTTTAGAAAATTTTTCTTATGCGCAATCCGAAGACGCAGATACATTTGTTTTTTGCCAAAGTGCTGTTACCAAAAGAGTTTTTCAAAGACGCGGCTGCCGACGAGGTGAAGCTCGCATTGCACAATTTAAATTATTAGTTGGTCCCACAGGAGCAATAGGTCCATCAGGGCGCAGTGGAGTTTCAGGAGTTTCTGGACTTGCTGTCACAGGCGTTAGTGGTTTGTCCGGTATCAGTGGTGTCTCTGGTATTACTGGTATATCTGGCGTGAGTGGCGTATCAGGTGTTTCTGGTGTGAGTGGAGTTTCAGGAGTTTCTGGACTTGCAATTACTGGTGTGAGTGGTGTCTCTGGTATCAGTGGAGTTTCTGGCATAAGTGGTAGATCTGGTGTGAGTGGCATATCAGGTGTTTCTGGTGTGAGTGGAGTTTCAGGAGTTTCTGGACTTGCGATTACAGGAGTGAGTGGAGTCTCGGGTGTAAGTGGTGTCTCTGGCATTAGTGGTGTTTCTGGTGTGAGTGGAGTTTCAGGAATTACAGGAGTAAGCGGAGTTTCTGGTGATTCAGGTGTTAGTGGTATTAGTGGCATAAGTGGTGTCAGCGGAATCTCTGGTATTAGCGGCATTTCAGGTGTAAGTGGTGTCTCTGGTGAGACAGGAATTTCAGGAGTTAGTGGAGTCAGTGGTGAATCAGGTATTAGTGGCATAAGTGGTATTAGTGGAATTTCAGGAGTGAGCGGCGAATCTGGAATTAGTGGAGTTTCAGGTGTCTCTGGTGAGACAGGAATTTCAGGAGTCAGTGGAGTCAGTGGTGAATCAGGTATCAGCGGCATAAGTGGTATTAGTGGAATTTCAGGAGTGAGCGGCGAATCTGGAATTAGTGGCGTTTCAGGTATAAGTGGCGTTTCAGGAGTTTCTGGTGAGACAGGAATTTCTGGCGTAAGCGGTATCTCTGGTGAGTCAGGTATCAGTGGAATCTCTGGTGTGAGTGGAGTTTCAGGTGTAAGCGGAGAGACGGGACTATCTGGTGTTTCTGGTGAATCAGGCGTGAGCGGCATAAGTGGAGTTAGTGGAATTTCCGGAGTAAGCGGCATTTCAGGAGTGAGTGGCGTTTCAGGGGTTTCTGGTGAGACAGGAATTTCCGGTGTTAGTGGTATCAGTGGTGAATCAGGTATTAGCGGCATAAGTGGTGTCAGTGGAATTTCAGGAGTGAGTGGGGTTTCTGGTGTGAGTGGTGAAACAGGACTTTCAGGTGTTAGTGGTATCTCTGGTGAATCAGGTATTAGTGGCATTAGTGGAGTTAGTGGAATTTCAGGAGTGAGCGGCATATCAGGAGTGAGTGGAGTTTCCGGTGTTAGTGGAGAAACAGGAATTTCTGGAGTTAGTGGTATCAGTGGTGAATCAGGTAT
>Ga0214921_10011751_pt1 | contig 10584 bp, 5 predicted proteins | sample LL1505_MetaG_FD_177992 | JGI IMG/M metagenome (GOLD analysis project Ga0214921, IMG submission 177992) | Freshwater microbial communities from Lake Lanier, Atlanta, Georgia, United States - LL-1505 | ecosystem: Environmental > Aquatic > Freshwater > Lake | place: USA: Georgia | collected 2015-05-28
TAAGGTTGAAGGAACTGTCAAGTCATATACTTTATTATGTTTAATTTCAACCTTATTAATAGACACAATTTTATCTAAAACTACATCATTATTTAATTTAAATTGTGAAGAAAAATCATTTGGAATAATACTTACCAATTTTTCTTGTTTGTGAACACTTAATAATTGAATTTCTTTCTGAAAGTTTTTAAACCATAGTGTCCTAATACTAAGGATATTTCTATCAGCAGGATTTTCAGTTTTAAGATTATTATTATTGTTTACTTTGTAAGTAGATATTTTACCAAAGATGTTCAATCTTGATAAACAAACATTAATATCATTTATAAGTCTAAGAGATGCAGAACTTATTTCAACTGAATTTTTTGTTACATAACCATCTCCAGAGAAAATACCATTAATCAATCCTTTTATAAATTCTTTATTTGCGTTTAAACAATCAGGATGAATATATTTATTTCTAGCACCTTTACCAGATAATGTAGTTATTACAGTTGATAATAATGTAGAAAAACCTCTAATACAAGTAGAAGTACCCCCTATTTTATTTTTACAACTAGTTATTTCATATTTAATATTATGTTGTTTATACCAGTTTGAAATAAATTCTAATATTTTAGGTTCATTATTTGTAATATTAACATAACCATCACAAGCATTTCCTTCTGAAATATATAATCCTAAATATACACCATTATCATAGTTAAATTCAAACTTATTTTTAATAATTATATTTTTCCTAACAGCAGCATAAGGGTAAATACAATTTTCTTTAATATGTTCTATGTTTGATCTTACTAGTGTTCTCAAAAATAACTGTGGTTTATCGTATGGAAGAGTAAATAACTTACCATTGTTTTCTTTCCACCAACCAATAGGCATTCTTTCATTTTCTTCTAATAATTTTTGAACCATTGTTTTTGCTTTCAAAAAATCACTACCATGTATATATTTTGTTTTAGGAAATAATTTTTCACTATCAAAATAATCATTTATAATTGGAGGTTCAATTAGTTTGGATGTAGTTGGAACAAATGATCCTACAGAAACATTTTCAGGTTTTACTCTCTCAAATTCTTGTTTTATTTCATTCCATATCAACAATGAATGCGAATCAGTCACAGTTACACTTCTTCCTGATAATGTTTTAATTTCATACATAGTTTCTGTCGGATCATGTCTAGTGATTGAAGTTATTTTTCCCCAACTTACATTACCTTTTAAATCTGTTGTAGGTATATATACATCATTTTTCAATTCAAGAGACTCTCTATTTTCGTCATTTTCTTTCTCTATATTTTTATCATTATCCATTAAGTTGTCAATCCATTCTCCTATTTTTATATGTTTAGTTTTGCCATCTTCAAGAATAAGTAATTCAGTTTCGTATACAACTGATTTGCACGCGGTGTCAATAACACCTTCACGACCACCACAAGCGTGAAAGAAGAATTCAGTAGGGTTAAGACCGTGATAATAACTATTCTTAACAAAACCTCTGCTCTCCGCAACTTTTGAGACATCATACTCCATACTCATAGACATAATATCAACACTAGAAATAGCATAAGAATCTCTATTATAATGAGGTAATGTTCTTCCCTTAAAAAGTTTAGGAATTCTTGCTGCACTAACACATTGCTGTCCTACAATACCTGTAATTTGTGTAACGTTGAAATCGTTTCCTTTTGCACCTGAACGAATCATAGAAACCAAATTATTAGCAGGGTCTAATGCTTCTTTAGCAATCTTTTGACCGAGTGTAGTCGCTTTGTTAAGAATATTTGAAACTCTAAATTCATTAACTTCAGGGTCTTTTTCAGTCTTCATAACTGCTTCTGCTTCCATCAAACAATTGCTAATTTCTTTATCAATCATTTCAGTTTTTCTAGCGATACAGTCTTCAAGACCAATTGAGAACCCATGATGAATTAACCAACTATTAATCAAAATCTGATAATAACTCACAAAGTCAAGAGCAACTTGGGGTGAATAGTCCTTGAATAAATGGTGAATCAAAGAACCAGAAGAATTACCAATTGCTACTTTATTCAAAGTTCCAGAAAGCAATACACCTCTCGTTACTTCAATTTTATTACCGAGAGGACAAATTTTATTATTACAAGTATATTCAAAATCGTTTGGAAGAAGGAATGAAAATAGAGAATGTCCTGTATATAATAAGTTATCTTCTGCTAATTCTTCCAACTCTGTTTCAGTAAGTTCAGGTTTTTCTTTTTTCAATCTTTCCATCTCTTTTTGAGTAAGACCTTTCCATTTATGCACTTCCTTGATGTGTTCCATTTTTTCCATTACATCCATATCTGGAAAAATCATTAGACAATCAAAAAACACATATTTAGGTATTTTTACATATCCAAAAGTAAGTTTATACCCGCCTGTCATTGCATCTTGTTTAAATGATAGCAAAGGTTTAGAGTCTTGAGAACTCATAAAATTTGCCTTTACACTCAAAATTTGTTCACATTCAACTTTACTTTCATAACTCTGTGCTGGATGTATGTTCATCTCGTCACCATCGAACCTATATACCAAGTTCCATTAAGAATTTCCTCTTAATTTCATCACTTTCTCTCCTACTAAAGAGAGACATCCTTTCAGATGGGAGTGGACTGTATCTTAAGCATGCTCTGGATGACTAATCCTTCTTAGCACACCAACACCCGTTCAGTCTCTGAATGCCTATCATATCCTGTCATAACGGACTTAGATAGTTACACTGCTGGTTGTCCAATTTCTAACATTATTACCATCGGGTTCGGTTATTAACCGAGATCCTCTTTGTAATTTCTTACAAAGAGTGGTAGTTAGAACTCTAAGGACTTTCCAGAACAACAAGGTGTTTCGCATTTTACAATGTGTAAAATACTAGGAGGTTTCACTCTTTTCAAGCCTCCTGTTGCTAACCTTCGATAAATTATTGATCAGCATTATATGCAGCGGTAGAAGCAAGTGAAAAACGAATAGTTTTTCCTGGAAGTAATCTAACTCTTTTCGCTCTCATAGAACCTTTCCAAAGCGTGGGTTGTCTATTAAGTAATACCCAATCACCGTCTCTAATCTTTCTCTCAATTGTATCTCCAATTTTCAATTCAAATTTCTTCTTGGTTGATACTACCACATTATCTTGAATTTTCCCGTTTCTTACAACCACATCTTTAGGTTTCAACTCAAATTTTTTATTTTTGATGTTTTCATATTGCCATACACTAAAGGTTTCTCCTCCTCTTTTAATCAAATCATAATCTTCTACTTTAAATCCAGGTGTATTGATAGAATAACTGGCATTGAAACTCTTGTCATTTCTTAGAATATACTTTACTTGGTCTTTATATAGTAAATCATAACAATCTTTTAGATTCAGTTCAGTAACTTTTACAGGAAAAGTTAATTCTTCTGCAAATTCTGGTGGTAAAACAATCTCATCAGTCATTAGATTTACTTCAGGTGTAATTACAGTTCTACCTGTAAATTGTGTTCTTTTACCTTGAATACAACCTCTAATAATACCTTTTTTACCAGAAATTCTTTGTTTGATACACTTCAGAGGTCTTTTTCTACACACATCTTTTGCTTTTCCTTGACTGTTATCAAAGGTAGTTTTAATGTGAAAATAAAGAGCATCTACATAATCGTTTTTAATTTTGTCCAGTTTGGTTTCTCTTATTTTTTGGTTTGCTTTAATAATATCTATATACTTATAGGTTCTATCATCGTGACATTTCTCTCCATTTACAGACATATAAGGACGACAGCATACAGGTGATACAGGCAAGTTGATAATAATTAGATTTTTAGGATGAAGTTTCATATCTTTTAGTTTACAAATGGCAAATTCCTCATCTGGGATATTATTGAATATCTTGACAATATCTTGATAAGGAAGGATAAACTTACGTTCTTCTATCTTTATATAATATCTATCTTCTATTATATAAAATTCTGGGACTGCATAATTACAGTGAGGACAAAAAGGAACATTCTTACACGCCTCTGAAATTTGAAACACGTTTTTCAGATCTAGCAATTTTATTCTTTCTTTGGTCAATAAGTTCTTGGAACAGTTTCTACAAAAGATTGTGAGATACATCAAAATACTCTTTTTGTGTGCTGGATTAGGAATAGGTTGATGTAATTGAATATAACCAAAATGACCTGGGCAATCCCATATATCCTGATGACAAGTACCGCACATTTCATTACTCATAGGCCCCATTCTCACATCGTACAAAGAGTTTTCTCCCTCAAGTTTAGTATGTGTAATTTCACACACAGCATATTCCTTAACCTCATCGTTAGATAAGATATTGAGTTTAACTTGATTGATATCTTTTTCAGTAGGGATAGACATTTTTCATATAATTACAGTTTAAATTACAACTAGAAATCATTTATTTAAATTATAAAATTTAAATAAATTATAAGGTTTATTCTGCTAACAAATCATTCTCACTAATTACAATTCTATCTTCTTCTTTTCTTCTAATTCCAGTCCATTTATTGTTTACATTAGTTTGTCCAAATCTCTTAATCATATCTTCTTTCAATTCATTCTTAATAGGCAATTTATTATTAGGGAAGTTTTCTTTATACCACTCTTTAAACATTGCATAAATTTCTACTAAAGTCAATCCTTCATCGTCATCGTCAGTTCTTTCAATAGTTTCATTAACAAATTGAAGATAGAAATCGTTATTTTCACGATACAACATAGTTGCCATTGTTACCTTCTTAGGGTCAGGCATAGAACCATACTTCTTAATATGCTTCCATTTTTGAACCATAATCCACATAAATGCTTGTTTCATATATCCAAGTTTTTCAGATAGATTATCATCTCTATAAAATATCTTTTTTGCCATTTGTTCTTCGAATGTAATAGGAACCAATGATGTGTCTTTAGGAAACTTGGATTCAAAAGTTAATACTCTAATTCTGTTCCAAGTAGCTTGGTCTTCTGCTGTAAGTCTTGGAAGTTTATTACAGATGAAAGCAAGTTTGAACATGGGTTTGATTTCCTTACCTTCTTTAAACAATCCTCTTGTATAAATACTATCATTACCTGTCAATTCCTTTAAAATACCAGAATTAATAGTATCTTTACCTTCAGGTTCTTGAAGTGAAGCGAAACGAACACCGTGTGATCTATCAAGTTCAGGACACGCTTGAGATGATTGTGTTCTTTTACCCACCAATAATGTTGTAGGAAGTTTAATCGAATAGGAATTAGCACCAGCACCTAATGCTTTTTCTACAAGTTCAATAGTAACTGATTTGCCATTATCACCATCAGCAGACATAACCAAAAAAGTTTTGGCGTGGTTTCCACCTCTAAGCAATTTAGCAGCATACTCAAGGAAATAATCTCTCAATTCTTTGTCAGGGAATACTTTAACAAGAAAATCCTTTACTTCAATTACTTCAGGATCATCTTCTTCAAATTCTCTATAGTCATATCCAGTAGTTTTACTAATATAATCATCAGGTCTGCCATGACGGAATTCACAAGTAGATACATCCAGAACACCATTTGTAAAACCCAAAAGATTAGGATTAGTATCAAGTTTTTCAAGAAATTCTGCATTAAAGAAGAGTTCTTGACATTCCTTCATAACATGATTTTTGAAACTAGCAGATTTAAGAGATGCAAGGATTTTATTCACTTGTTTTTGCTGTTTTTGGATATCTTCTGCATCTTTATCTTCTTCTACCATTTCATCATACAATGCTTTTCCTTTTTCTTTGAATTTGATAACCAGTTCTGAAGAGATTTTGGAACGAAGAGTAATGCCTTTTTGAATTTCAGTCCATCTATGATTTTTATATTCGTACCATATATCCTTCTCAATAGAAGCGCAAACAAACTGAGAAGAATAATCTTCATACAAATCTTTAGCAAGATCATGATGACCTCCTAATAGGATATCTTTGAAACGTTTACTGTCTTTTTCTTGCTTCCATTTTTTATACTGGTCAGGACTATCTTGCGATGCCCAGAAACGAAGTGTTCCGATAGAGTAATTACGTTTAGTCATTTTATTCCAGTGATAAACACACGAACTTTCAGAAAAATTATTTCTCGATGTTTTAGAACTAAAATCAATCCATAAGTTTAACCCTTCAATACACCCATCGCTCAGATTATAGATAACCCATCCAACTTCAATCCAATCATTATAATCATCTGCTCTTGAGGTAGATAGAAAGTTTAATAATTCTTTTGCTTGTTCAAGGAGTTGGGGAACAGTCATATTATCGTAAATCATTCTGCTTTCAGTGGAACGGATATAGTTTTGTTTTACAATACAATCTATATTTTGTCTAGCATTAAATATTTTACGATTTAAAGGATGGATAGATAAAATTCTAGGTAATTCATACTCTACATTTTGAATTTTAATTTCTTCATCATCACTATTATATAAAGTGAATTTTCTAACTGATTCTTCAAGACTAATTTCTCTAAGTTTGGTATTATATATTGCTGTAAGACGATAAGCTTCTAATTTATTATCTTTTCTAGAACCATACATTAACCAGTGTTTCTTGGTGCAAGATTTATCAATAACTTCTTCATTATTTTCCACTATATCTTTAAAAAAATTTTCAGATTTTATGCGTTCAACTACTCTAGGAATAAGATGAATATCCTGATCAATTTTAGACATAAAACAGAAAGGGAAATGAAGATGGAATCCATCCTTAACTACACTTCCGGAAATATAAGGTTTTTTCTTTTCTAATACAAAGCAAGTTAAATCCTCCTCGAAATAATTATCTTCCAATATATATTTTAAAACATCAACATAAATAGATATAAGTTTTTTAACATGATTTTCAGTGTAAAAATGTTTTTCATCTCCTTTATCCATATCCAACTTTAAGTCGACATCAACTATTACAGGTAAATAATCACGAGGTTTTTCAGCCAGTCCACACATAAAATCCTCATTATTGTAGGCAAGACTACAATACAATTTCCAAAATTCTTCCATGTTCTCCCTATCAACACGGAATTTACCAGTGGTAGGAAGCATTTGCGAAGTATGAGTATAATACTGAGAAGCATCTCGATACTGTTGCAACCATTTCGCAAGACTGGAATCCATTTTGTTGGCGCTTATATAATACTAATAATTAAAATTTTATATTTTAATTATTCAGATCATTTAATTATTTCTCTACAAGTTGGACAAAATGCTCTGTATTTATAATTTTGTTCTAAACATTCTATATGGTATACATGTTTACATTGTAATTTAGTTATTGGTTTTTCTAGCAAAGTTTCAAGACATATAGCACAATTTTCATCAAATTCTATTTCACTCTTACTACAAACTTCAAAATTATCTTTTTTATATTCATACTTTGCTAATAAAATGTGATAGAAAATATTAGAAATTAATATTATTATAGTGTTAATAAATAATTTTATGTTTAGTATATACATGCTAAATTGAGTTGCAATAAAAAATATACTTATTTTCATCATCTCTATAACCGAATTTTGGATTTTATATTTTTTGTGTATATAATAGAGAGAAATAAAATCACATAATATATCTAATAATAAAATTTTTGTAGGGTATACATATTCAATATAAATCTCAAATACAATTTTAAAAATAGTTAAATATTTTATAAACATACTATAAATGAACTTTCCGATGTTTGCTACTTATATTACTCTCAAAAAGATGTATGATAGACTCGCACGAAAATAAATTTATAAACAAAGTTTATAAATTTTTTAAGTCATTTATTTAAAAGTAGTAAATGAAGTTCTTAGCGAACAAGGAATCTTTCTTGGAATACAAGTCATAACCAAAATAAGCCATCAAAGCAAGAGAAATCAACAACAAGAGAACAGAAGTGTTTCTGGCATTCTTCCATTCAGTTACTTCTTCAAGTTTCTTATCGTCTCTCAACTTGTTCAAAGAACCGAGATTGATAGCTGCAACGATCATTACGGCAAGAGCCAAAACTAAAGGGAGGAATTTCATAAGCATATCCATCATTTTATTTAACCAAAAGAAAAAATATTTTTTTTTTAATTATACATTTATCTTAATTAAACATTTTATTCATTTTCGTAAAAAAGTTTATGAACATGAAGATCTTGTCTTCTTCCAATTCTTAAAGCTCTTCCTATAATCTGTTGTTCAAGTACACTCTCCATTTTATGATAAATAATAATATCTGAACATTCTTGCAAGTTAATACCACTACCATTATATCTAGAATTCAAAAACAAAACTGAAATCTCTCCTGATTTAAATTGCTTCAAAATATTATTAATGCGTTCTACACTACCTTTAAGTTCTTCGTTTTTGATATTATTCTTATTTAGTGTTTCAATAATATTGAAAAATGTATTATTAAATTCTGAAAATACAATATACTTTCCTTGAGGATTATTCTTTATAATTTCTACTAATTGTTCCTGCTTATTTAATCTTCTTTCTTCTTTTCGTTCTTCCTTTTTTTCTTCTTTTTCTTCTCCTGCATAAATCATTTTTGAAGGATCAAGTTGAGTTCTACATAAAGGACATTTACATGTTGTTTTTAGTAATTGTAGCACGCATACATTACAAAAACTGTTCATACAACATTCTACTAATACTCTATTTACAATATCTTCCATACATACTGGACACTCTTTAGATAGCATAGAAATTCTTTCTTTAAGTGCTTCAAAACTCTTAGATGCTTCCATATGTTTCTCCTTATACTTTTCAACTTGTTTTTCATCATTCATTTCAATATAATATTTAACTTTTGCTTCTAATCTTCTTAGATTTTCTTCCTCTTTCTGAATAATCAGATTTTGTAAATTATCATTACTAGTCTTTTGCCCTCCCAACATGGATATAGCTGAACTAAGATCATCAGCAGCAATCATTCGTCTTATATCCGATGAAATAAATCTAGAATTAATACCATCATATCTAGAAAAACATTTATAATTATGAGTCACTGTTGAAGGTAGAGAGTATGACACAGCAATATCTTCATCTGTATTTTTTATGGTAATTTCTTTAGGATTAATAGAACCTAAAATCTTCTTTATATAAGAATGATGCATAGCTACATCTGTAAAATCATTGTTAATATACATATTTGCAGACATAACCCATACAAAATCCGATTCTAGCAACTTCATACCTGGTAGATAATAAATTTCATCAAGAATAAATCGCTTTATTATGAATCTAGTTTTATACAATATATTCAAAAAACTTACAAATTCATTATATCTCTTATAAGTCACTACAATCAAGTCATAAGTTTCATTATATTCTTCCAAGTGCTTATTAAGGTGAATAAACAAACATTTAAGATTGGTTTTTGATAGTTCGTCCTTCCATTGATTCAAAATAGATGGAGATACCACTACAACGTTAATAGGAACATAGAAAAACGTTTCTACAACCTCTGAAACCCTATTGTAAAATGTATTATTAATGTTTACTCTTTTAGATTTTCTAGTGTATTTCCTATCCTCAAGAAGAATTGTTGGTTTCAAATAAGAATCGTGGTTACTTCTATTGAGTATTTTATTCCTATCTCGTGCTAATAAGGAAATCATCATCAAAGTTTTTCCAGAACCTGTTTTATCTCCTAAGATGGCGACATTGGTATTTACATAAATATTTCCTCCTCTCAATTCTCTACATTTTTCCACAGTTTCCATTTTAACAATAGAATTTTTCTGATGCATAAACAAAGGAATTTTTACACCCCATTCTTTAAAATCGTTATCGCTCATTTTGTATATTAGTTTAATTTATTTAATTAAACTAATTATTCATTTAAATATTTTGACAATAAAATTGAGCTTTAGTTGTATATTCATTGTATTGTCTTTGATAATCATTTCTAATTTTTTCTTCTGAACTTTCTTCGTAAGTTTGGTCTTTAGATTTTTTATACTGTTCAAATCTCTTTTGTATTTTTACGAACCAATTTTTACCTTCTTCATTATTCTTTTTAATATTAGTATACATTTCATATAAAACCTCTTTAAACTGTCTAAAAGATATTATTTCGTTTGTGTTTAATGTATATGCTAATTCAGGCATTAATTGCACTGTGTCATTCATTAAAACTCTATATTTAACTTTGTCTCCACTTGCTTCTATAAGCAAATATACCATTCCTAAATCATCTTTCTTTTCTTCTTCTGTTTTGCTAGAATTATTTAAAATTGTAAATAGCATTCCTGCATTCATTATCTTTTGTGCTGTATCATTAAAAGGAGAAGGAAGTGTAAATGTTATAGTTTTACCACAATAGTCCTTAACGAATTTTTGAAGCCATTCGTTCACAATATTATTAGATTCCTCTTTATCGAAGGTTACAATTTTTACAGGTGGTTCTTGAGAAGATTCTTCATATCTACTAGGAATTATATATTGGCTTTCTTTTTTAGATTTAAGCAATTTTTCAAAAGCACCCTCTTTATTATCCTGTTTGTGTTCTTTTTTGTGTTCTTTAGATTTTTTTGATTTTCTCCATTCATAAAGCATGTAAATAACTACTGCTACAATAAATGCAATAACT
>Ga0214921_10011752_pt1 | contig 10584 bp, 20 predicted proteins | sample LL1505_MetaG_FD_177992 | JGI IMG/M metagenome (GOLD analysis project Ga0214921, IMG submission 177992) | Freshwater microbial communities from Lake Lanier, Atlanta, Georgia, United States - LL-1505 | ecosystem: Environmental > Aquatic > Freshwater > Lake | place: USA: Georgia | collected...
AAGGCGCAAAATATTCTTAACTTTCTAGTCAACTAGGTATCTCCTAAGTAAAACAATATTTTTGTTTACTTAGTAATTATATCAGAATGTTGTTTTAAACTACTTAGGATTATCTGTCTTGTAAAAGCCATTACCTTTAAACTGAATTCCAAAAGGAGTAAAGTGTCTAGTCATTTCTGATTCACATTCAACACATGTGTAACCTGGATCATCATCCATTATTGATCTGTGTACTGACATTGTTGCATGTGCATCATCTTCAGTGCACTTATATTCATATACTGGCATTACATATCCTTTAATGTTAGTGAGCAGTTTGAGGACATACTCAGGTCCATCCTGCGGGTAGCAGCCCGCTATCTGCGACTTCCCGATGAAGGGATGCAGACTTCTATTATACTATTTTTTTGTTTTTCTTTCTGTAGGAGACATAACTACCTCATCTGGAGTAAATGAATCCATGATTTCAAACTTTTTAGGCTTAGCCGCTTCTGGCACATCCCTAATTACAAGTACACGAAGTACTCCATTTTCCATTGTAACTCCTGCTACAATCATGTATTCGGATAAAGAAAATGTTCTAGCAAAGTTTCTTGCACCAATACCTTTGTGAATATATTTACTTGAATCTTCTTCTGATGAACCCTTAATTGTTAGTACATTTTTTTCCTGTTCAACAGAGATATCTTCTTTCTTGAATCCTGCCAAAGCAAGCTCAATCATGTAAGTATCTTCACTAACTTCAACCAAATTATAAGGTGGATAGTTTGTAGAGTTGTGCATTATCTTTTCAAGATCCTTAAATTGGCGATCCCAACCAATAAAAAATGGATCCTTAAAAAGATCCAGTGTGAATGTATTTACCATGTTATTCCCCTTTCAAGCGAATAAATTAATATATGGACCCTCTAATGAGCGATCCATATATTATTATAGCAAAATATTTTTTGCTTGTCTACTTCTTCTTAGCCCTTACTTTAGCAAGTGCTTCAAAGTCCTTTACCTTGGTATCCCCTAGGTATCCCCAGGCATATCCATCGGCAATCATTTGTTCATTGACTGATACTTTAGATCCATCTAAGAATAGCCATCCAAGGATACGCCCATATTTTTCTGATGAGTCCATCTTCTCTGTCTTAATTACAACTTCCTTAGCGTCTTTAATCTTAGACTTTACATACTCTTTAGCCTCAAGACCTAGCTTTTTCTCAGCAAGGTCTTTTGTTCTAGACTCTGGAGTATCAATTCCAGCCAGTCTAACTCTTGAACTAAATGATATGTCAAAACCTAGATCAATATCTACGTCTATTGTATCTCCGTCTACTACGTTATTTACTTTCTTAACATGGTATTCGTACATTACTTCTTCTTTACCGCTGCCTTCTTTACAGGGGCCGCCTTCTTAACAGGCTCTGCTATTTTCTTAACAACAGGCTTACCGAATGCTGGTCTTCCAAATCCTACGATAGAAACCAATTGGCTTCTGCGAAGCTTTGACCCATTCTTCTTCTTGTATGCACGATTCTTAAGGCAACATTCTCCACCATTTCTTTGATCGCCCTTTTTATCTGGAGCAGTATTTCCTTCTACAGTATCTACTGTTCCATCTGTATTTACTGCAACAACAATTCCTACATGAGAAATTCTATCGACTCCGTCATTTGGAAAATCAAAATAAACAATATCTCCAACTTCTGGTGTTGCTACTTCTGCCATCTGGAATGTTCCTGCTTTAATAAATGCTTGTGCCCCTGCTGGTGTATACACGGTATTGGGAACTTTTACTCCTGCTTGGTCTGCACACCACATAACAAATGATCCACACCATGGTTGAAAGTTTGATTTTGTAAACTTACCATACTTTGTTTCATTTTCTTTTGGGCCTTCAATAGTTCCAACTTCTGCTAGTGCTACTTCTACTAGTCTTGCTGCTGATCCTTGTTCTGCTGTCATTTTATTTCTCCTTATGTTAGTTGACTTGATTATAGTATATCATTTTTTTATTTGAGCGGATGATCAGAATCGAACTGACCCCTTCTGCTTGGAAGGCAGAGGCACTACCAATATGCAACATCCGCATTGCGCCGTCGGCAGGAGTCGAACCTGCGACCAAGACCTTAGAAGAGTCCTGCTCTATCCTCTGAGCTACGAAGGCATTAAGTTAATCATTTGGAATATCTTCCTCATGCATATCAACTTCTACTAAACCTAAATCTTTAGCCATCTTGTGACCTTCTTCTGACATCTCTATTGTTGCTTCAAGGTTGTCGTTATATGTTACATTTATTAATCCAGCCTCGTATAGCTGCACTAACGAACGATCAACGTGTTCCTGATGAGCCTCCCATAATTCTGGAGCAATATCTTTTGCTTTTTCTGTAATTTGGAAAATAAATTCTCCATGCTCATCCATGCCAGATAATTCAACTGCACCCATTTCTAGATACATTGCTAGCTTATCATCATCATCCATGTGATCTCCTTGTGCAACAAGTAGGACTTGAACCTACGATTACCGAATTATGAGTTCGGGGCTTTAACCAACTAAGCTATTGTTGCTTAGTTGTATATTATAACGTGCCGTCTTCATTTTTGTCAATAGTTTCTTCTACTATTTGCTGTACATATTCTGAAAAATGTTTTCTAATATTACCCATTGGTCTATGACCTGCAGCAATCCAGATCCTCTTATATTCAATTACATTAGAGAATGTAGTTGGACATAAAACTATTCCATTATATTCTTTTAATACTGTTGGCAGCGGAACATGCTTGCCACAACATTTACATTCTTTAGCTTTTTCTTGATATGTACTCATATTATTGTCATCCTGTCCATTGCGTCTCTTAAATTTTCTGGCATTCTTGGTGCCCTTATCATATTGTATGACTCTGTTTCTCCGTCATTTTTTGTTCCAAAGTCATTATCATAACTCATAGACTCATACGTATGTATATTTATTTCTTCATTTGTATCAAATTTACTTCTGCTAATAGCATTATAAATAGCTCCACATACTGCGTCTGCCAAATCTTTTGAACCTTTTCTTGGGTGGTCAACCCTATCTCTCATTATCTTTAGCTGTAGCAGTTCATCGATAAGCAATTGTATATGTGGTCCAGATAGTCTTTCTTCCGCCACGATCATAGCCATATCGTCGTAATGCTTTTTAGCGACAGATAGAATTTCTGTATTGATGCCATATTGTTTTAGTTGTTGCATCATATCATGAGAGTTCCATCTGTCAAACGTACATACTCTTATCTTAAATCCACGAGTTCTTAGTGATAGAATATAATCTTTTACTTCTGTAAAGTCTACAGATTTGTCTGCTGTTGGTGTCCAGAATCTGACTGCATCAATTTCAACCATAGGGGCTGGCTGAGAATAACTATCAGTAACTTTAATATTAACCCATTTATTTACATGACCCATAGCTACTGCACAATGGTCATGCTTCTGTGCTAGGTCAACGTGCAGAAAGTATTCTTTATCTGGATCTGGTATAAACCATTCTTCAAGTCTTCCAAAATTATCTACAGCAAGGTGTCCTTTATTAAAAGCCTTCTCAACCTTTTCTCTTGATTTAAAAAACGCATCAACAGCATCAGGTGGCATACATGCAAATCTAGATAGTGCATCCAGCGGATTGGTAAAGAATGCTACTTTAAAATCATCAATCTTTCTAACTGGATTAACTTCCCAAGTAGGTCTTTTAAGAGCATACACTCTTGGAATCTTATAGGAAACAATATGATCTTCTTCCCATTCCACACTGAACTCATTGCCCTGAGTATCGTCTGGTAAGTCTTCATCCATCTTAAACTTATGATCACGAATAATAGTTTCTTTTTCTGCTACAACAGCGTTATATCTTTGCTGAATGTAATCATTTTTATATCTAGGAAACGATAGAAGGATGACCTTGCCAAAGTCTGGGAAACGAGAGTCTACAGATGCACGATACATATCATATATAGCTGCACCTGTTTTTGCTTGTTCATGCCCAGTTGTATTATCAATTGCAAATCCTGAAATTTCATCAAGGATAACTACGATTACGTTATATCCTTCCCATGCTTCACGCTCTGAGTGACCTGAGTGTACTGTAATAGCCTTATCAAATTTAACTTCTGAAGCTTTATCGTTATACTTTCCAGCAAACCAAGGCGACTTATCAATGCGTGTCTTAAATCCCTTAAAGAACACGTTGCTTGCCTGTTGAGAGTTAATAGCAATGTTAATAATATCAATGCTGTCTCCTGGAGGCTTACCATAATATGTTGCTGGGTCTTTAAGGCACAATAGTAAATATACTATATATGATACTGCAATAGTTGAGCAGTAATCTTTTCCAGATCCTTTTCCTAATTGAGCAACTACTTCATTAGCAGTTTGCTTAAATCTTATTCTTCCTTCTTCTTCTCCGAAGAGTTTAATAAGGGTTGACTCTTTATAAATCTGGGAGCTTTTTTCGATAAGCGTGTACTGGTAGTCAGAAAGTTCTGGAAGCCCAAGGTATTCTGGACTTCTAACAAACGTTTTAAGATCGACTGGTTTTTCATCGAACTCCTCTCCATCAAGCATATCGATGAGGTCACTAAAATCAAACGACATCGGCTTCCTCTACTGGGACTGACTCGATTACTCCAGTAATCTGAGATAACCTCTTTGCAACTTCCATCTTACACTTAGGGCATGTTGATGTAGTTTCCTTTAAAATTCTAACAAGGATATCTTGCTTGCGTTCTGTCTCTGCAATTTGTGCAGCAATTTCATTATTTTCTAATACGCCAATGGACTGCAGCATGGCAATTCTTTTAGTCTCAATATCTGCAATAAGCTTTAATGCACCAGACTTAATGCCTAATTGTCCAGAGGTGTCTGCATCTTCTACTGTTTTCCACGCCTCTTTAATAAGCATGGCATAGTGCTGATCAGCCCCTGAGATGGCCTCTCTGGCACGATCTCTAATATTGCTATCATTATGTACAACGTCTTTCCAGTCGTCAATTAACTCTAATACTTCTTTGCGCTGGATACCCGTAATTGTGGCGATCTGGGTAGGCGTACTTCCCTTGAGAAGTTCTTCAACAACCCTATTCATTCTGTCAAAATGCTCTGACAATTCTATTTCGCTCATTAATACATTATACTTCTAGTCGACTAAAATAGCAAGTTTCTTAGCGATTTTAAGTAAGATTAAATAACCAATCATGTCGTCAATATCATTATCTCCAGCAAAGCCTGAGCCATTCTTTATTCTATTAATCTTATCATCAATACGAATTTTAATCTGTTCTTGGTTATCCGCCTGAGAAAATATACGAATTGGACTAAGTGCTGAGTCTCCATACGATATGTTTTTATTAATTAACATCTCTGCAATTTCAAGACACTCTCTAATAATTTTATGTCCTGATGGTGCATCTATTGCCATTAATTGAAGATCTGTTACCCATGCCTGATAGCCATCTTTATTAGGATAATCTGTTCCCGCCATTATTCCATCTCCTTGTATAACTGTTTAAGTCCTCTTAGCGTTCCAATATCCATATACTGTCCGCCTGGTCTTACCGCCTTAATATTAGCTCCCTTAGATATCCATTCCTTTAACTGTTTTCCTGGATGATCTAGTGTAGTATCTATGTATCTTATCATATTTTTGCGGAACAGCATAGTGCCCCACATATCTGGATAGTCACAATTATCTACTTTGTCTTCTGATTCAATTACTTTATTATTAGAAACTAAAACTTGACCCACTCTACCTTTTAAGCTTTCACTACATTCCCATATACCTAAAACAAGATCAGCAGTATCTTCTTTAAATAAAGGCTTGTAGATATTTCCAGGTGCATTAAGAATATATGTATCTGGCATACCTATAAGTACAGTATCATTATATTCTCCGACCATAAACTTAACTGCATCAGACATCGTTGATGGCTCTCGAACAATTAGTTTAATGTTCATATCCATATTTTGAATAATAGGAACCCATTCAGCTCTTGTGGAAATTCTAACTTCATCACAAACTTCAAGCATTTGCTCTACGTGCCATTGCAGAAGAGATCTTTCATCTGATATGGGTAAACAAAATTTTGGAATTCCTCCAATTCTGGAAGCTTTTCCTGATGCTGGCAAAACTCCTATAGTAGACATTATTTCTCCCACTGATCAGGATTAAATCCATTAGGGTATGATTCATTTACCATTGGATCTTTTTTCCATGCTATCCAACCAGCTTCTCTATCATCTCCCCAATATAGATGAACAACATCTTTATCTAGCAGTCTTCTTGCTTCTGCTCCATTTAATATCTTTGCGTTATTATTTTTTAACCAATCCATCTCCATTAACTCTGGAGCCCAATCATTGAGATGCTTCTGATAAGGCTCTACGCCCAATTCTTTATAAAGAGCATCAGTAAACATTTGAACATCGGTATAATAGTGAACCATATGATTATGTTTAATAATTCCATCTGAACATCTTTCAACACATAAATCTATTGCTGCTTTCATTATTGGACTTCCTGCTTTTGCTGCAATTACTTGTGTTGCAAGCCATGGAGTATCTCTTTCAATATCTAAAAGGACATCATTTTCATCACTTAGCCAGCTAGAGATAGGTGATTTACAATGAGTATCCATGTCTGCGTATACACCACCATAAATATAAAGAATTGCAAATCTCCATAGGCCAGCCTTCATAACACCTAGCGGAAGATTCATGTATGTATTGTAAACATTTTCTGGAAAATTAACTCTAAAGAATTGTTCCCTATCTGAGCCAGACATGTAGCCGTGATCCCAATCTGGATTCATGTGTTTCCAAGTGCCTATGCTTTCTTTAGCATATTGTGGGAGCTCTTCATATGTAGTTTCATATGTTTGCCAAATAGTTTTTTCAATACTCATCTTTTTTTAATTAATCCAAACTGGTCTAGGTACCTCTGTATAGTCATAGCAGAGACATTACATTCTTTAGCTATTTCTGTAACTGTCTTTTTTTGCAAGACATATCTACGATGTAGCCACTCTTTGCTTTGATAGTATTTCATCGTTCCGTCAATATACTATTCGAATAATGTGCAATTCCAAATGAATCTGACACATCAAAATCTGTTAATGCCAAGTTATATTTCTTATTAAAATAATCTACTGTCCTTTGTTTACGCATATTACGTAGTTGATTTTGATACCATGAGTCTGCGTATCCTGGATTCTTTGCTCTGATAGCCGCCTTCTCTTCTTTTGTAGGGTTTTTGTTTCCTATGTATGCCTGCCAAGACGAAGGGGATATGGTTATAACCTTTGCTCCAGTAGACATTAGTTCTGCAATAACAACCCCATAGACATATGATAGTTTAATTACAGCATCTGCAGACTTTACAAATACTGCGCCCTCAACAACAATATAATCTGACTTAAGTTCATCTAGCATTGAAGCCATCTTTATCTTAGCGTCATGAATCTTTTCATATATGTCGTTGCCTGCTAAATTAATTTTTCCCCATTTTAGGGGGATATCATTTTCCATTAAGCAAAAAGCAATAGAGTTAGTAGAGGCATCTATTCCTAACACTCTATTTGCTTGAGTCTTTTTTAAACTAGCTAACGTCATTTATCATCCTAAATAATTTATTTTTGTTTTCAAGATTTATATTTTTCTCGCATGTTGCACAAAAATCACCCTTATTATATCTGCTTAATTGATTCTTGCATCTATGGCACGGACGCAATGCTCCATTTTTTATAGCCTTGCGTTCATAATACTTTTCCATAATTCTACGATTAGTAGCAATTCGGCAACACTCATCAGCACAATATTTTTGATTATGAGTTTTGGGCTCAAAATCTTTTTTACATTCTGAATTAGCACAAATCATATAGAAGGAACCTCAAATTTTTCAATTTGAACAGTGCCCATTGGTGTTTCTTTAGAGTAACATTCCTTCTTAACTGGGCAATATGTACAAGGCATCTTTGATTTAGTAGCACCTGCAGGTCTCATTGGTAGGTCGCCATCTTTAAAATTATCCCAGACTTCACACATCCATAGGAATGTATCTTCAATAATCTTTGTATTTCTTTCATTCATTGAAATTGGAATAACAAGGATCTCCTGAGTATTTTTATTCTCATACAAGAAGAAACCTTCTTTAGCATTCTTTAGCTTCATGTATGTTAGAAGTTGAAGCATGTGATTAGCAGTAGGTTTCATCTCAGACTGTCTTGTATCCCATACTTCTTGCTTAGCCGTTTTGATTTCACCAATTACGGTTTCACCATCGTACTCCATAATTAGGTCTATAAATCCTCTGATAGGTGGATACTCATTAAGAATCTCTTCTTCTTCCATTTTAAATTGAGGCATAGTAGAGATAAGCTTTTGAAGTCTTTCGTGTGCCTGTGTTCCCTGTGCCATATTAGCAACTGCAACTGCATCATTATCATCAATGAACATTGCGCCAGAGAAAGCCATATACCAATATCTTGGGCATGTACCATGCCCATATCCAAGCGAACTTGGGCTAAATGACTTCTTTGTCATCTCTCCGTCTGCACGTTTTGTATTTCGATATGACTCATCAAGCAATTGAGCAAACAATTCAGGATCAAAAAATTTACCTGTGTGCTTCTTAAACTTAAGATTCTTTACTATATCTCTACCCATTTAGGAGTTATACCTCACAACATATTTAAGCGCATCTACCAATTTGTCTATGGACTCTTTTACTGAATAATAAATGTTTTTTTTATTATTGTTTTCTGTTCCCGCTTTATCTTTAGCAATTGTAGAATATACAGATGCAAGAACTGCAAATTTGGTTGACATTGCTTGAAGTTCCATAATTAAATTTGGCGCCTTAGCTGAAGGAACGTCTGGATTCATTAACAATTTTACCACAATAGCCAAGGCTTTGTCTAAATGCTCATCTTTCATGAAATCATGTAGATCATTAAACTCAGTAATATTGCTAATCAATTCAAGTGTATTTTTATCTTCAGGCATCAAATAAACCTTTCTACTAATCCATAGCCTAACCACAACCCAAATATACCCATGAGCCCAGCAAATACTGGTGGGGCAGGAACTGGTAGCTTAAATAACGCAAAGACTACGCCAACTCCCATTCCTGTAATTGTTGTCATAAAAATTTCTTTCATTAGAAAGGAACTTCTGCATATGTTTTATATGATGGGAAATCATTACTTGGTGCCTTATCCTTAGATAAAGTGTATGCTGTAACAGAAATTGATTCAGCATTAATTTCATAAGAACTTCTCTTAACGCCATCTTTATCTGTCCAGTTTTCTTCATAAATCTTTCCAACAATAATAACTTCCATGCCCTTTTTAATTACAGTCTTTGACTGTGTGGCAAGTGTACGCCAAGCCTTTACTGTCCACCAGGATGTATTCTTGTCTTCCCATTCTCCAGTTGCATCATTTTTAACACGATCATTAGTTGCAACTCTAAAACGAAGACCATTTGATCCTACTGCCTCTGGTTCACTTCCAACTCTGCCAACAATTGTAATAATTGGATTAGCCATTTTTATTTTCCTCCCAAAATGTGATCAAATCTTCCAAGATAGACCACTCAATGATTCCAAGACGAACCTTGGAATCCTCACCGATAATTATTTTAAGTGCAGGATGCATATCTCTGCTTACCTTAAAAGTATCTGTACAGATTTTAGCCCATACATCTTTATTTAAATTAAATGATGCTTTTGCTTCTTTGTAGTCCACAAGGAACTGATTCCACTTAGCATCACCTTTTTGATAATCACCACGGCCACTATTTTTTTGAGCCTTAGCGCCATCACGTTTTACTTCCGATCTTTCTGACATTATCCAACCACATAAGAATTTTTATGTTCGTCTGGACATTCCCAAGAAATAGTCATATTAATTGCATCCCAATAGTACGTGTCAGAATCCTTATCACACTTTGAACAAGGTTTAATTCCATCAAATTTTTGTAGCTCGATAGCCATTATTTTCTCAGGCTTACTAAGAAACTCATTAATGTCTGGCATTTATTTCTCCTATTAATTTGTCTACAACATTTTGATTTTCCTTTAAATATGCTACAGCCTTTGCACGTCCTTGAAAACGTTCTCCATTTACTGTATACCATGCACCACCTTTTTCTACAATGCCGCACATTTCTGCAACATCTAAAGTTTCTCCAACACTATCTACACCCAGAACATTCCCTTGGTAGTAGAAGTCGTATTGTCCTGATAAATTTGGGGGGCCGAGTTTGTTGTAATCAATAATCCAGTTAACGGGCCTGCCCACTCTTTGTTCAATAATCTTGTCGCCAACTTTAATGCCAGCTTTAATAGCATTCGCCTCAGCTTCAGACGACCAGAGCTTAATGACAGTGGAAGAGAAGAACTTGACAGCCATCCCACCCGTGGGGATGTGACTAGCATGCATAGATCCAAACTGGTTTCGTTGTTGTGAGATGAGAACAAGTAGTGTGTTTTTGTTTGCATAATTTAACATCTTGACTGCGTGGGTCATATCCTTTGCTTCTGCGCCGATTTGCTTTGTGTCTTG
>Ga0214921_10011755_pt1 | contig 10583 bp, 12 predicted proteins | sample LL1505_MetaG_FD_177992 | JGI IMG/M metagenome (GOLD analysis project Ga0214921, IMG submission 177992) | Freshwater microbial communities from Lake Lanier, Atlanta, Georgia, United States - LL-1505 | ecosystem: Environmental > Aquatic > Freshwater > Lake | place: USA: Georgia | collected...
TGGGCGACTATCGCCCCACAGATTTTGGAGTTCTCATGACAAAGCGCACCTTCCAGCCAAATACGCGTCGTCGCGCCAAGAAGCATGGCTTCCGCGCCCGTATGGCAACTCGTGCAGGACGTGCAGTTCTCGCTGCTCGTCGCGCTAAGGGCCGCGCAAAGCTCTCAGCGTAAGGTTAAAGAGCGCACCGGAGAATTCTCGTGCTCCCAGCCGACGCACGTTTAACTGCAAGCTCAGATTTCGCCCGCGCAACTAAAAGCGGTATCCGAGTTACTACACAACACTTCATTGGATATCTGTATCTGTCCCCTGTCACAAATGACTCATCTGCAAAATGTGGACTCATCATCAGCAAATCTGTCGGTGGATCTGTAAAGCGCCACCGCGTTGCCCGCAAAGTTCGTCACGCAGTTGCCCCGACAATTTCATCTCTTCCAACCGGTTCCCTTTTGGTAATTCGCGCACTGGGTCAAGAGGGCGATTCGAATATCGAAAGTGAAATTTCCGAGCTAATTGCAAAGTTAATTTCACGCGCGGAAAAAATGGTGGCGAAGTAATGAAGAGAATTCTTATCGCACTCGTGCGTACATATCAGGTGGCAACTACCAACTTCGCACCGCGCTGTAAGTACTACCCATCATGTTCCAACTATGCAATCACGGCAATTGGGCGCTATGGAGTAAAAGGAATTGCTCTGGCTGCATGGCGCATTGTGCGCTGTAACCCATGGTCGCAAGGCGGCGTCGACTATGTCGATGCGCACCTTGATTGTGCTGATGTAAAAAACTCATTAACGAATGAAAAACCAGACAGTAGAAAACCAGACATTAAAAAAGAAGTGGTGGGCACTATCTAATGGGCTTTATTCTCAATCCTCTCTATGACATCGTTTCAGGCGTCATCGTCTTCATCCATAAGTTACTTACACCTATATTCGGCGCAAACTCCGGTGTGACATGGTCGCTTTCCATCATGGGACTTGTTGTCATTATTCGAATTATTTTGATTCCACTCTTCGTCAAGCAGATTAAGAGCCAGCGCGCACTTACAGCGTTGCAGCCACATATGAAAGAGATTCAGAAGAAGTATAAAGATGATCGCCAGAAGCAATCAGAAGAGATGATGAAGCTCTATAAAGAGCATAAGACAAATCCTCTCGCATCATGTTTCCCAATTCTTGCGCAAGCACCAATCTTCTTTGCACTCTTTACTGTTCTCAATGGAATCGCTGCTAAGACTCCCGAAGGTGTATCTGCACCAATCGCGCGCGGATTCCTTAAAGGTGAATATCTTGATAGCGCAGCACAAGCAACATTCTTCGGCGCAAAGATTTCACAGAGCTTCTTGGGTTCAACAGATACAACAGTAAAGATCGTCACTGTTCTACTTATTATCTTTATGTCAGGTACAACTTTTACAACTCAACGTCAGTTGATGGTAAAGGGAATGCCAAAGATGGATGCATCAAATAATATGATGTTGCAGCAGCAGAAAATTATGTTGTATTTATTCCCAGTTATCTTTGCAATCTCAGGCGTGAACTTCCCGGTCGGTGTTTTGATTTACTGGTCGACAACAAACCTTTGGACATGGGGCCAGCAGTACTACGTGATTAAGCGAAACCCAACGCCCGGATCTCCAGCCTATGAAGAGTTGCAGCGAAAGCGCGCTCACAAGGCGAAAGAGGATGGAAAGACAACAGATGGAATTGACCAGGACCAGGCTGTAGAGCCAGAGGTCCAGGGACAACGACAACAACCAAAGAAGAAAAAGAAGAAGAAGTAAATCTAGACAATTAACAACAAAAACTTTTTAAATAGGACAAAGGGGGCATCAGATGCCAGAAGTAACTGAAGTTGTAGAAGGAACCGACGAGAAGATCGCCAAGGCTCCAAAGAGCGTGGCAAAGCTTGAGGAAGAGGGCGATATCGCTGCCGATTACCTCGAGGGCCTACTCGATATCGCAGATCTCGATGGAGATATCGATATTGATGTCGAAAACGGTCGCGCCTCATTGGCAATCGTCGGCGGCAAGCTCAAGCACCTCGTCGGCAACGACGGTGAAGTCCTCGACTCAATCCAGGAACTCACACGCCTAGCGGTTCAGACTTCAACAGGGGATCGCAGCCGTTTGATGCTCGATATCGATGGATTCCGCGCTGGCCGCCGTAAGGAACTCACCGCTCTGGCTGAGAAGATGGCTGAACAGGCGAAGACCACCGGCAGTTCAATCAAACTTGATCCAATGAACGCCTTTGAGCGCAAGATCATCCACGACACCATCCAGACCTTGGGCCTTACCTCAGAGTCAGACGGTGAAGATCCAAACCGCTTCGTCGTTATTTATCCGGCCTAGTTTCACGTGGAACAATCAGTAGAGGGGCTAGTCGGCCGCTACTTTCCAGAGCGCCAGGATGAGATTCGGGCATATGCCGAATTCCTGGTAACTGCTGGAATTGAGCGTGGCTTGATTGGCCCACGTGAAGGCGAACGTATCTGGGAGCGCCATATCTTCAACTGCCTCCATGTCACCACCCTTCTGCCACAAGGAGTATCCCTCTTCGATATCGGTTCTGGGGCAGGGCTGCCAGGCATTGTTATCGCTTTAGCCCGCCCAGATTTACAGGTAACCCTGATCGAACCCCTGGAGCGACGGGTCGAATTCCTCAGAGAAGCTACGGCTGGAACCAGTATTGAGGTCATCCGCGGGCGTGCTCAGGATGTAAAGAAGACGGCCGATTTCGTCACCGCTCGCGCAGTGGCCCCGCTGGAAAAGCTGAAAAAGATGAGCTGGCATATGGTCAAGACCAATGGAGCGCTCCTTGCTATGAAGGGGGAGGCTGCTGCCGCCGAGATGGTTGGAATGAAAAATGCCAAGCTGCATGAAATTACCCTTGAAGGGGTTGGCCTGGGGCGAGTTGTTGAGCTGCGAAAAGGCGCACCCGTTCAGTAAGCGAAGGCATTAGTGATTAGATTCGTGCATGTCCGGTGATGATTCACGTGAAACACAGAACAACCAAAAGGTCGTAGGGGTTCGCCGCCTGAAAGAGGCGATGGCCAAGCCAGCCTCAACTCGCATCTTTACCGTCGCCAATCAGAAGGGCGGGGTAGGTAAGACCACTACTACCGTCAATATCGCAGCAGCCCTAGCTATGGGCGGTCTTCGCGTGCTGGTTATCGATCTCGATCCACAGGGCAATGCATCTACAGCACTCGGTGTTGAACATCGTGATAGCGCAGGTGTTTATGAAGTTTTAATGGGCAATGCGCAGATGAGTGATGTTGTTCAGAAAGTTGCAGGCTTTCCTGTTCTTGATTGTGTTTCATCAAATACATCGCTAGCGAACGCAGAAATTAATTTAGTTTCGATGGTCGCACGCGAACTTCAATTGAAAGAAGCGATTGAATCAATTTCAGTTAATTACGATTACATCTTTATTGATTGCCCACCATCACTTGGATTGTTAACCATCAATGCATTTGCTGCATCAAAAGAGTTGTTGATTCCAATTCAAACTGAGTACTACGCACTCGAAGGTCTGTCGCAACTTCTTGAAACACATGGCGTTGTAAAAAAGCGTTTAAATCCATCGCTCAATCTTTCAACAATTGTTTTAACAATGTTTGATTCACGTACACGACTATCAAATGATGTCGCAGCAAATGTTCGTTCACACTTTCCTAATGAATTGATTGATATTCCGATTCCTCGCGCAGTGCGCGTATCTGAAGCACCTTCTTACAACCAAACAGTGATGACATACGATCCACTTTCCCCAGGAGCGATTGCCTATATGCAGGTTGCGCGCGAAATTGCAGAGCGCGGAAAAGCTAAGGACGAAGTTTTATTCGATGGAAATGTTGTGAGCATTAATTACAAAGGTGGAATCGCATAATGGCAGTGAAACGTGGCGGCCTTGGCACAAACCTCGACTCATTGATTCCAACTTCTCTTACCGTTGCAGGTACTGAAGTCGCACAACAGAATGAAATTCCTATTAATCAAATTTTTCCTAACCCACGCCAACCACGCACAGTCTTTGATGAGACAGCACTCAATGAACTCATTGCATCAATTAAATCAATCGGAATTTTGCAACCACCAGTTGTTCGTAAAGTTGCCGACAACAAATACGAACTTATTATGGGAGAGCGTCGCTTCCGCGCCGCAAAAGCTGCCGGTTTAACTTCAATTCCTGTCATTATTCGCCAGACTCCAGATAATGAACTTCTACGCGAAGCGTTGATTGAAAATATTCACCGAAGCAACCTCAACCCACTTGAAGAAGGCGCTGCATATGCCCAACTTCTTACAGATTTTGGTTGCACACACGATGAACTCGCGCTCAAGCTCGGCCGTTCACGCCCATTGATTTCAAACACAATTCGCCTTCTTAATCTGCCAGATGCAGTGCAGCGCAAGGTTGCTGCAGGAGTTATCTCTGCAGGACATGCACGAGCACTATTGGGACTTACAGATGCGGCAGATATCGAAAAGCTTGCATCCCGCATCGTGGCTGAAGGTCTATCTGTTCGTGTAGTTGAAGAGATCATCGCAACGATGAAGTCATCTACTAAAACTACAAAGAAGCCAGCCGTTAAGGGTGTATCAGGCGCCGGCCTTGCAGCTGCTGAGCTGTTAAGTGATTACCTTGATACACGCGTCAGTGTTGAGACCGGTAAAGGTAAAGGAAAGATTGTTATTGAATTTGCAGGCAGCGAAGATCTTCAGAGAATCGTTGATCTGATTGAAGGCAAGTAAAGAGATTTAATTAAGGGCCGTACCGCGGCGCTTCATCTCTTGCTTGATTACTCCACCCAAAGCTTTTACGCCTTCGCGGATTCGCTCTGGTGTTGGGTGGCAGTAAGAAAGTCGCATTGACCATGAACCAAGGCCATCCGCATAGAAAGCATTTCCTGGAACATAAGCAACCTTTGCCACAATCGCCTTTGGCATCAGCGCCTTGGTATCGATTTCCGCCGGAAGATTGACCCACACATAGAAACCGCCGCCAGGCTTTGTCCAAGTCGCTTCTGCCGGGAAGTGTTGTTCCAGAGATTCAAGCATCGCATCGCGACGAACCTTGTAGAGCTCGCAGAAACTTGCGATCTGATCACGCCAAGGCTGATCAGCTAAATAACTAGAGATTGTCAGCTGTGTGAAGTTTGATGGGCACAAGATTGATGATTCAGATGCAATAACTAACTTATCCTTCAATGATTGTGGAACAAGCGCCCAGCCCACACGAAGTCCTGATGCGATTGTCTTTGAGAACGAGCCTAAATAGATGACATTCTCTGAATCTTCAGCGCGCATTGCATTCGGTGATGGCTTATCGAAGCCAAGGAGGCCGTAAGGGTTATCTTCAACGACAAAAATTTCGGCTTCGCGGCAGATATTAAGGATTTCGGTGCGGCGATCTGCTGGAAGGCAGACACCTGTCGGGTTCTGATAATTAGGAATTAAGTATAAGAATTTAACTTTGCGACCTGCTGCACGAACGCTCTTTATTGCGGCGCGAAGTGAATCAGGAATCAATCCATCGCCATCCATCTCGACGTGAACGACAGATGCTTCATATTGGCGGAACGTCCCGAGCGCCCCGACGTAAGAAGGTGCTTCGACGAGAACGACATCACCTGGATCGATAAAGATGCGTGAAATAAGGTCGAGCGCTTGCTGCGATCCAGTGGTTACAACAATGTCATCAGGGTTTGCGCGAATTCCTTCGAGCGCCATGACATCGCAGATTTGTTCGCGAAGTTTTGGGTGTCCTTGACCGCTGCCATATTGAAGCGCTTCAGAGCCGTTGGTAAGAATGAGTTCATTAACAACACCAGCCATCATCTCCATTGGAAGAGCTGAAAGATTTGGCATTCCACCTGCAAGCGAAACAATTTCAGGACGGGATGCAACAGCGAAGAGGGAGCGAATTTCAGATGGCAACATTCCGGCGGCTCGCGCAGCAAATCTCGTCTCGAGATTCTGTGGAGCACCAGTTTGATAGCGGATTGAAATATCGGACATACGAGAAGTCTCCCACATACCTTTAGATGGTTGTGCGCCGATTAACGGCGAATACCGGCGCTACGAAGGTCTGAAATTCGCAAGGTTCCAGTCTTTGCATCATCTTCGGCAGATAAATAGAGGCGCTGAATAGCGATAACAAAACTTTCGGCGACGGTATCGCGAAAATCAGGACGGGCAAGGCGCGCAGCATCGCCTTCATTCGATGCATAACCAAGATCGACGCGAACTGCTGGGGCTTTTGTCAGACGCAGTGAATCCCACGTCTTGGCATGTGTTCGACAGTTGAGGAAATCGGTGCGCGCGCAGATTTCGCGCTGCACAAGGGATGCAAAACGTTCACCAACAACAGAGTGAATTCCATGTTGATCACTGCCGTAAAAGAAGGTGGCAACACCACGCGCAGAAGAATTTGCATGTGTATCAACATGTAATGAGATCAGTAAATCCGCATTGTTCTGATTGGTAAACACAATTCGTTCAGATTCGGAAGGATTGTTATTTACACCTCTCGTTAAGAAGACGCTGGCACCGAGTGCAAGTAAACGACCTTCAAGACGTTGTGCGATGTCATAGACAATCTCTTTTTCATATTCATTTGATGCAGGATTAATCACAATTACTTTGTTGGCAAGAGCAGGCCCACGATTTTTCTGCGTCGCACTTTCACGAAGGGCTGCAGGTGCGCCACCAGAAACGATTTTTGTAAGTCGCAGAAGTGCGATGATTGTCGCGGGGCCACATTTGCCATCAACTTTTACACCGACAGATTTTTGGAATTCCTTTACTGCAGCTTCAGTCATCTCGCCGAAGATTCCATCAACGCGACCGCTGTTAAATCCCATCTCAGTTAAGCGAGATTGCAGGGCTGCTACATCGTCACCGCGCATGAGTGGAGAGCCTTGAAGATAGAGAGAACGGTCTCCCAATTTCCAGTGCGACTCTTCGAGTGCGCGCAGAGTTGGTTCATTGAGTTCGCCTGTTACATGCAGGCCGCGTTCTTGTTGGAAAGAGCGAATCTCGTCGGGAGACATCTCTTTCATAATAAATACCTTACAGAGAAGATATTAAATGAAGCCTTCGAGCTCTTTGAGAAGAGCTGGCTTTGGCTTTGCACCGATGATTGTCTTAACAACTTCACCGTTGACATAAACATTAAGCATAGGAATTGATGTAACTCCGTACTTAATCGCAATCGCAGATTCTTCATCTGTGTTGAGCTTTACGATCTTGAGCTTGTCGCCGTGCTCGGCCGCAATGTCATCGAGAATTGGAGCAATTGCGCGGCAAGGCCCGCACCATTCAGCCCAGAAATCAACTAAAACTGGTGTGCTGCTCTTTAGTACAACCTGATCGAAATCAGCTGCTGTGACCTTGGTTGGTGCGCTCATCGTTGCTCCTATGTTCTTCGTCGTCTATGTCTTTAGGTTACTAGTGGGATAAGAATTTTTCAGCGTCTAGGGCCGCTTGGCATCCAGAACCTGCTGCAGTGATTGCTTGGCGATAGGTGTGATCGACCAAGTCGCCACAAGCAAAGACTCCTGCAAGATTTGTACGCGTTGAACGCCCTTCAACCTTGACGTATCCCTCGTCATCGAGTGATACAGAAGATGTAACAAGTTCAGAGCGCGGAATATGCCCGATAGCAACAAAAAGTCCAGTGAAGTCACGCTTTGATACTTCTCCGGTCTTCAAGTTACGAAGCTCGAGAGCTTCAACCTTTTCAGCACCCAAGACATCAATGACTTCGGTATCCCACAACATTTCAATCTTTGGATTGGCAAAGGCGCGCTCTTGCATAATCTTTGATGCGCGCAGTTCATTGCGGCGGTGAATCAAAACGACCTTGCTAGCAAACTTTGTGAGGAATGTAGCCTCTTCCACCGCAGAGTCTCCGCCGCCAACAACAGCAATAATTTGATCACGGAAGAAGAACCCATCGCAGGTTGCACACCATGACACGCCACGGCCTGAAAGACGCTTCTCGTTCTCTAAACCAATTTCACGATAGGCAGATCCCATTGCAAGTATGACAGCTTTTACCTTAACAGTATTTCCAGAACCATCTTTAATGATTTTGATATCGCCGGTGAGATCCATCTCGACAACATCATCAGTGATGAGTTCAGTTCCAAAACGCTTTGACTGCTTCCGCATGTTATCCATTAAATCTGGACCCATGATCCCATCGATAAAACCAGGGAAGTTCTCGACTTCAGTGGTATTCATCAAAGCGCCACCTGCTGTAACGGAACCCTCGTACATAACAGGATTTAACTGCGCACGCGCTGCATAAATTGCAGCGGTATATCCCGCAGGACCTGATCCAACAATGACGAGTTCGCGTACTTCAGTGCTCATAGGCGCAGAGTACCGCCCGCGCAGTGATTACTTCTTGCGACGACGTTGCAGGACGGATGTGGCGAAGCCTCTAAGACCTGCGATTTCACTCACTTTGAGAAGCTTTGCGAAGAGAAGGTAGGAAACACCACTGCCACCCAAAAGAAGGAGAAGGCGGAGACCGCGGATAGTAATAGTGGTCTCTTCATAAGCCCAATCAAAGTATTGAGCGAGAGCAAAGAAAGGAAGCATTCCCAAGAGAGAAGCGAGTAAAAGGCGACCATGCTGTGAAGCAAATTCACTTACTAGCAGCTTGCCGACATGCTTCTTCAGAAGTGAGATTGTAATAAAGAGGCCGACGATATAACTAATGGAGAATGCGATACCAAGGCCAACTGTTACCCAGTTGCTATCAAGTGTTGCATGGAACAGATAAGAAAGCCCAACCGAAATAACATTGATAATCACAATCGAGGTGACCTGTGTCTTGGTATCTTCAAAAGCGTTAAAACCACGGATAAGAATTAAGTTAATGGAGAAAGCAACCAGACCAAAACTCAGTGCAGATAGAACAAATCCAATGTAACGCGCATCTTCAAGGCTTACACCCAGATAGAGAGTCTCTGTCATCAATGGTCCAAAGAAGAGAAGTGCAACAGCGCTTGGAACAGTGACCACACCAACCATGCGGATGGCGCGAATCAATTGCTTTCGTACTTCTTCAACATTCTTAGCAATGGCAAGTTTTGAAAGATGTGGCAAGAGCGCTGTAACGATAGAGATTGTGACAATTGAGTACGGCAACAACATGATGTAGTACGCACTTGTATATGGTGTGAAACCAACACCCGTGGTAATTCCAGCTTGTGCGCTACGAACTGCAGCGCTCGTGGCAACGTTGACTGTCACCAAGTAACCGAGTTGTGAAACAAGGACATAGACCAAGGTCCACCCAGCTAAACCAAATGATTTACCGAGACCCTTTACACCTAACATCGGACGCAGTTGGATACCCGATTTCTTCACAACCGGGATAAGAATCAAAGCTTGGATTACAACACCGAGGGTTGTTCCCCAGCCCAGCAACTGCACTTGAAAATCAGTAATTGAATCGATGGTGATTGCGTTCTGCACAGCAAGAATCGCAGCAAATACGGCGATCACTACAAGATTATTAGCAATCGGCGCCCACATGAGAGGTGCAAACGACCCGCGCGCATTGGCAACTTGGCCAAGCATTGTGAAGAGCCCAAGGAAGAAGATCTGTGGCAGGCAGTAACGAGTAAATGCAACTGCGATGTGCTGCTCAGTTTCAAAACCAGGTGTTGAAAATTCTGGCGCATAGAGACGAACGAGTGCAGGAGCAAAGATCACTCCGACAATAACGAGCGCTAAGAGAATTCCAGAAATTGTTGTTACTAAGCGCGAAGCAAATGCATGTCCACCGTCTTCATCTGAAAATGATCGAACTAATTGCGGAACGAAGATTGCGGTGAGTGCGCCACCGACAAGTAAGTTATATAAAATATTAGGCATTGTATTTGCCACGTTGTAGGTATCGGCAAGGAGCGCTGTACCTAAAACCGCAACAGCAAGAAGAGCGCGAATAAATCCGGTAATGCGCGACAAGATTGTGCCGATAGCCATGATGCCGGAGGCGCGGAAGAGCTCATTATTCTTCACTTACGGGCCCTCCTTACACGGCGCACAGATTGGGTAACGGCACCTAAGAAGAGTAGAACTGCGGCTCCGGTTGTAAACCAAGCAACACGCGAATCAATGATGGTGGCAGTCAGATTTAACTTAGAAACCTGTCCAACTAATTGGCCTTTGGAGTTCATCAATTGAGCAAGGACAAGTGTTGAACCCGGCGCAATGACATCAACCGGAAGGAGAATCTGCTGGCGTGATTTAGGGGCAATGGTGATGTTATTGATGTTCTCAACCTGCATACGCGAATTCATTGGAATAAGTGAGACGCTCACAACGGAAGCAGTATCAAAGTTATTAACCAGAGTAATTGGCAGTTTCGCACTCATTGAAGTGAGTTGATAGCGGCCAGGAATAACCCTTAATCGATTGGCAAGAGCATCAACTGCGGACTTTTCGTTATAGCTAAAGTAGGCGCGATCTTCGCGAGAGAGAAGCGGATTCATCACTATTGCAAGACGTGCACGTGCGCGAGTGATTTCATCCGAATTAATAATTGTCGAAA
>Ga0214921_10011756_pt1 | contig 10583 bp, 10 predicted proteins | sample LL1505_MetaG_FD_177992 | JGI IMG/M metagenome (GOLD analysis project Ga0214921, IMG submission 177992) | Freshwater microbial communities from Lake Lanier, Atlanta, Georgia, United States - LL-1505 | ecosystem: Environmental > Aquatic > Freshwater > Lake | place: USA: Georgia | collected...
CAAAATAAATACGATGGATTTGACCCAAATTCCCCAGAATCGCATATTTATTTTTCATTGTTCCAGAATGCGTATATGGAACAAAGCATCAAGTTTGCCTCAAAGGTTGAATCTAGAATTTCAAAATCAGTTCACAGACCAAGTAGGGGAGTGAAACAAGCCGGTTTTGTAGTACTTTGGAAAACAGGTATGCCAAGTGTTTTGGTTGAAGCCGGTTTTTTAAGCAACAAAAGCGACAGGGAATATTTAGGGAGTGAAGAAGGTTTATTTGAGTTTTCTGATGCCTTGGCCTTGGCTTTCAAAGATTACAAATTGCAGTTTGAAGGTACTGCTGTTAGCAAATAATAAAGGCTTCAAATCAAACTAAATTCCTATTTTTGACACAAATTTGCACATGATTAAAATTAAAAGAGAAGCTAAAATTGGTTTATTCGCAGTGGTATCCTTGGCTGCACTTTACTTCGGATATAATTTTCTAAGAGGAAAGAAACTTTTTTCAGGTCAATACATCTACTATGTAGTGTATGACAATATTGATGGCATTAACAAATCAACCCCAATTTATTACAAAGGATTAAAGGTAGGACAAGTAGAAGAATTGGCATTTTTGCCAACAGAATTATTGCTTCTTTGTCCATAGACAAGAATGTAGTATTGTCAACAACAACTCAAGCTTGTATTGTAAGCCCAGACATTTTGGGCGGAAAAGCAATTTCCTTGATTGTGCCAGATATCAATACACCTATTCACAAAGGAGATACGGTTCATGGTACCCAAGAAATAGGAATTGGTGAGTCTATTTCAGGCATGATTGAACCGGTAAAGAACAAAACTGAAAACGTACTGGTTTCATTGAATAAAGTATTGGGCGAATTGCAAATTGTTTTAGGAAATGGAGGTTCACAACAATTGGCATCAGGTTTAGAAGACTTGTCAGTTACCATGAAAAACTTAAGTCAAGTGAGTGCAAGTTTAAATACCATTGTAAAAAGTGAATCAGATCATATTGCAAAATCTCTGGCCAATGTGGAATCTTTAACCACCAATTTAAAAAACAACAACAAAGAGATTTCAAGTAGCATACAAAACGTGCATGCCATTTCGGATTCTTTGTCAAAAGCGCCTGTTAAAAGCATGATTGAAGAATTGAACCAAACAGCAAAATCACTCAATGAATTGGCTCAAAAATTGAACAATGGAAATGGCTCTGCTGCCAAGCTCATCAGCGATTCTATGTTATACAATAATTTGAATCAATCGGCATTTGAATTGCAAGCATTGTTGAAAGATTTGAGGACATACCCTGCCAGATATGTGAATGTATCTGTGTTTGGAAATGCATCAAAGAAAGCAGACAAGCAACGCAGCAAAGATTTGAAAAAAGGCAATTAATAAAACGCAGTTTTATGAAAAATAAATCAATTTGGGTATTTGTTGCAGGTGCAATAACCGGGTTGTTGGCAGCTTTTACTGTTCAATATCTTAGGAATAAAAAGAAATCAGACCAGCATTAAGCCAAATCCCATGCGTCAAAAAGCGCGTTGATAAAACTGTTTTCTTCTTGATCCATCTTTTTATCGGCCATCACTACTTTCATGGCAAACTCAATCAATTTGTGGCGTTCTACTTCAGTGGTTATTCTGAACAAATGCTCAGCGGTTTCGTGTAAATGATTTTTTCTTTCGTCTTCAGGCAATGCGCGTAAAAAAGCTTGTTCTTTGATGATTTCTATAGGCTCGTGAAAGTTCTTCTCTAAAAAATCTAGAATAACGGAACTTTCAGCTCTTTGTATAGAACCGTCAGCTAGGCTGAGTATCATGAGCAAGTGAAAACCTGCTTCTGTTTTATTCATTTTTTTAATAAACTGAGTTGGCATAGGATGTTTCTTTCTTAGTTGAAGCAAATTAAAGCCCTTGCAAAATGCTTCCAAAATAAATTCAGGTTTCTTTCCTAACATTTTCAAGTGTAAGTTTGTGGGCATATTATAAATAATATACACAATGAAATTTGGAACCAAAGCCATTCATGCAGGTCAAGAGCCTGATCCAAGTACAGGAGCCGTAATGACTCCTATTTACCAAACATCAACTTTTTGGCAAGCAAGCCCAGGTAAACACCAAGGATATGCTTATGCAAGAGGAAAAAATCCAACCCGTACAGCTTTGGAAAAATGTTTGGCATCGCTTGAAAATGCGAACCATGCATTGTGTTTTAGTAGTGGTATGGGAGCCATTGATGCGGTTGTGAAATTATTGCAACCAGGAGATGAAGTAATCACTGGCAATGACTTATATGGAGGAACGTATAGAATGTTCACCAAAGTGTTTGCATTGTTTGGTATTAAATTTCATTTCATTGATTTATCGGATGCAAATAATATCAATGCGTATATCAACCAAAATACAAAACTCATTTGGATTGAAACCCCAACCAATCCCACCATGCAAATTGTTGACATTGCTGCATGCGCTGCTATTTCAAAAGCAAACAATTTGATTTTAGGGGTTGACAATACTTTTGCTTCACCTTATTTACAGAACCCGCTCGATTTAGGAGCGGATATTGTCATGCACAGTGTTACCAAATATTTAGGCGGACATTCTGATGTGGTCATGGGAGCCTTGTGTGTGAATGACCAAAGTCTTTACGAAAGATTGGCTTTCATTCATAATTCTTGTGGTGCAACACCTGGTCCTCAAGACAGTTTCTTGGTGTTGAGGGGTTTGAAAACCTTGCATTTAAGAATGAAAGCGCATTGTGAAAATGGGATTGCTGTAGCAAACTTCCTCAAAAATCACCCTAAAATTGAAAAGGTCTATTGGCCAGGATTCCCTGAACATCCAAACCATGAAATTGCAAAAAAACAAATGCGTGGTTTTGGTGGCATGATTTCAATTGTACTTAAAAACGCAAGCTTAGAAGACACTTTCAAATTTGCTTCTTCATTTGAAGTGTTTACCTTGGCTGAAAGTTTAGGGGGCGTAGAAAGTTTAATCAACCATCCAGCAACCATGACACATGCCTCTATTCCAAAAGCAGAAAGAGAGCAAGCAGGTGTGGTAGATAACTTGCTCAGATTAAGTGTGGGTGTTGAAGATATTGAAGACTTATTGAATGATTTAGAACAGGTATTGTCAAAGGCTTAGTCTTTGACAATTTTCCTACTCCATTTTTTAGTTCCTTCTGTAATAACCAATATATAATTTCCAGCAGCCAAATGCTCCATTTCAAGTTCATTGAATTGAGTTGATTGGCTATGTGTATGCAATAGTTTGCCAGCTAAATTGTACAATGCAATTGTTCTGTTTGCTGCATTTTCAAATTTGATATGCAATACCTCTTGAACAGGGTTTGGAAAGTATTGAACCTTTATCTCCTCTTGTTTTTCAATCACGGCATTGCTCGGGTCAAGTGAGTTCACATAGCCAGTAAATACGCCTGCTCCATAGGTTGCAACTGCAAGCAAGCCATCACTTTTACGGTAGTCCATCATCATCACAACTTGGTTGCCAATAATGCTACCATTTTGTTTGTACCAGGCGGTTGACATGCCATTCAATTGTTTGCAAGCGTACAATCCTGTACTTGTTCCTAAATAATAAATATTGCTATCGCCAACCTGTGCAATTGTTAACCATCTGCACGAAGGTCCATTTCCAGCACCCGTGCTGCTTTCTTCTAAGTTCCCTGAAATGGCTTGCCAATTTTTACCTCCATCAATACTTTCAAAAACACTCAATATGCCATAATTGGTAAATACTACATATAATTTTTGCGCATTGTTTGGGTCTTGCGTAATGCAATTGATATAGCCCGAAGGGAAAGTTTTGTTGCTCAATAAAACAGGTGAAGCAGTATCAGCACTTGCATTGTTTAACTTGTAAAACTTACCGTTTGAAGTGCCATAGTAAATCACATCTTCCTCTAGTTTTGAGCTGATAATGGCTGTAATTTCATCTCCTGCTGTAGGGAGCAAGGTTTTGCTTAATTCGTGCCAATTCGTGCTGTAACTGGTACTGTCTGGAATATGACTCAAAGGTATTTGAGAAACATCATCATTTCTCCATATTACATTGCCTGCAGGTATATAAATTTTATCAAAATTTCTTGCATCTGGAGTAAAGGGATTGATGAATTGGTATTTGCTTTTGTCCACCCCTCTTGGGTCAATTCTTGCATATTGTTTCAAACTTCCATCAGCATTCAATATCAATTTCATGACACGACCTTGTTGAATGCTCATGTAATATTCGTTTTGTTTAGGTGATACAAAACAAAAGCTGCCATCATAACTCAAGGGTTGAATCCAATTGGTACTGGTTTTTGAATTGATGCAAAACAAAGAACCATTGTCTTGAAGCCCACCAATTACCCTGTTGTCGCCAGCATTTTGACTGATGGCAACACTGTAAAATTGCGTGTTCGTATAGCCATTGTTCAAAGAATTCCAGCGAATATCTTTTGCTAAAATATTCTCTGTAACTGAAATGCCTCCATCGTGTACAGAATACACTTTGTTTGAATTCGTTCTGTCAAATAAAACCAAATGGTTGTCGGGATGGTGGTTTTCGTAAACTTTGAAATCGGGTAAAAATGTTCCTGGTTTATAACCGCCAATCCAAGTAATGTTTTGACTGCTTCTGAAAGCATCTGTAGAGCGATACAAATTCGTGCCACCTAGCAATACAATATTGGTATCAGAAGGGTGAAATTTAATGTCTAAACAATAGCCGCCTTGCGCAATAAAGTCGCCAAAAGCACCGCCAATTGCAGGTAAGTTTTCTGAACGATCCGACCAGAGTCCTCCATTACCAGCGCCATCCCCATTTAAGTAAGTATATTTCCAAAGGCTATTCCACTCTGCGGTGCCTTCAAAATTTTTAGTTGCTTTGCCTGCCCCTGGGGTATTGGCAACAAAGAACAATTGGTTTTCATCTTGAGGTGAAACACACATCACAACCCTTTCTGTAGAGGTGGGAAAATATGATGGAGAAATATTGGTCCAGGTATTTCCATTGTCTTTAGAGCGCCAGATGCCTGGGTTGCTTCCCCCTCCTGAAAGCGCTGCATACACAATGCCTTTAGGTGTAACCAGTACATCCGTAAAATAACTTTTGCCCGACGAAATACCAGTGCCTCTTTTTTTGCTCCAAGTTAAACCACCATCCAAGCTTCTGAAAATCCCATCAAAATTGGCAGCAAAAAGCACGTCAATAGAATCAATAGCTGTATTGATGGCTATTCTATGCACCGCGCTCCAATTGTTGGCTAATGAACCGGGAGGTGTAATTAAATTGCCAATTCTGTTCCAACTAATGCCTCCGTTTGTTGATTTATAAATACCATTTCCGGCATAAAATGCGCCGGGTAAACTTGCACCATACAATTCTCCTGTTCCAGCATACCAATTGTTGTGTTTCCCATTTCTAAGGTCTTGAACAAAGCAAGAAATATTATTTACCTCAGGGCTTGTATTGCACTTGTTCCATGTTTGTCCATCGTTGCCACTTCGCCAAATTCCACCCATCGTTGAGCCAGCTAACAGCACTTCAGCATGGTCTATATCTTGTGCTATTGAACGTGTTCTTCCCCCCACATTGTAAGGGCCAATTTGTGTGAATAGCGCATGCTTTCCTGTGAAATTTTCAAATGGAATACTTGCAGAAAACGCCAATTCGGCTTGTCTGATGCCTTCGGGTATTTCATGGGTATAAGGATTGGCCAAGGTTTGATTCATCCACTCAGCTCTTTCTCTCAGGTCTTCTTCCATTCCTTCTACTTCATAGGCCTCTTCTATGGCCTCTTCATTGTACATACGAATACCCAAAGAGCCAACAACAATAGCTACAGATAAACACGCGGTAAAGAAACTTTTCATACAATATTTTTTAGCAATTTAAGAAAATGAACAGTTCATTGGTAAAACTATTGTTCACCTTTTCAAATGCAAGTGTATATTTGGGCGTTTATGTTCAGGAAATACCTTTTAATTTTTATACTGATATGGCTATCTAACAAATCATTTGCCCAAAGCTTTGAGTTGTTTGAAGGAGATACCATTAATCTGACATTGATGAATGGTAAAAAGCAAGGCTTTTGGCGCTATTTCTGGCCAAATGGAGACTTGAAATATGAAGTATACTATGACAATGGAGAGAAAGAAGGCCTAGAAATTAAATACTTTGACGAACAAGATTGTATAGAGTTTAGCAATACCTATTTGAAAGGAGTTTTGAATGGACCAAGTGTATCATTTTTCCCAAATTGTAGCACCAAAACAGAAGAAATTTACCAAGGTGGTCAAAAAAATGGATACGAAAGAAATTTTGACCAGAACGGAATTTTACTCACAGAAGGGCAATTTGCAAAAGGAGAATTGGTGGGGAGCTATGCGCATTTCGACAAAAAAGGAACGGTTACTTATGAGAGTCCAACCAAAGAAACAACCTTAAAGTTTGACAAATTTTTAAGTGGGGAATACAAAATTCGGGACTCAACCATCTTCAAAGTATTTCAACGCAACAACAAATGGAAAAATGTTTTGTTGGTGGTTGATATGACGGGTTCAATGTTCCCTTATATTGGCCAATTATTGGTTTGGTTTAAGCAAACCTATGAAGATGGAACCATCAGGTATTATTCCTTGTTCAATGATGGAGACAACATGGACGACCTAAAAAAGGTAATAGGCAAAACTGGAGGTGTTCATTTGTTTGAAGCCAAAGATTACAAGAAACTCAAAAGAGATGTAGAAGAAGTACGCAAAATGGGAGAGGGTGGAGACGACCCAGAAAACGATATAGAAGCCTTGATGACTTCGCAACTCAATTGTAGAAATTATTCTGAAATTGTATTGCTAGCAGATGATAGCCAAATCAGGGACATGGCCTTGTTAAAACGCTTAAGAAAGCCTGTTCATATTGTCATGTGTGGAACCAAAAAAGGGGTGAACGAACAATACTTAAAATTGGCATTACATACCAAAGGCAGTATCCATACAACTCATACAGATGTTGATATGAAAAAGCTGAAAGAAGGAGATGAAATTTTGATTGAAAAAGATTTATTCAAATTCAAAGCGGGCCAGTTTGAATGGGTCGATTTATTAGACTAGCAAAATGAAATTAATATTAGCCTCAAAGTCGCCTAGAAGACAAGAGTTGATCAAAGGATTGGGTTACGATTACCAAGTTTTTACTTACGAAACTGATGAAAGCTTTCCTTCAAATTTACAAGCGGGAGAAATACCAGCTTATTTGGCAAAAAAGAAAGCTGCAGATTATCCAAATGCATTGGCTGACAATGAAGTATTGTTAACTGCAGATACTGTAGTTTGGGTAAATGGAAAAGTGTTGAACAAACCAGGTTCTGAACAAGAGGCTTTAGAAATGCTCAATTTAATTTGTGAGAATACACATGAAGTTTTTACGGGTGTTTGTTTAAAAACAAATGCTTTTGAACATGTATTTGTAGAGCAAACGTATGTAAGTTGTAGCCCATTAACTGAAACAGAAAAATTGTACTATATCAGAAATTACCATCCGTTCGACAAAGCAGGTTCCTATGGCATTCAAGATTGGTTTGGCTATGCTGCTGTTCACAAAATCAATGGGTGTTTTTACAATGTCATGGGCTTGCCTGTTCATCGGTTAAGGCAAGAATTGAAAACCTTGCAGTTGATTTAATTATCGGCAAAAAATACTCCTTCTTTTAGAGCATAATCTACCAGAATCATTTCATGAATTGAGGACAATTCCAATACAACTTCTATCAATAGCATAGCAACTACAATTAAATCTTTTCTAAATTCAACCAAGCCTTTTATTTTACTTCTATTTTCTGAATTTGAATTTACCAACAATGTGGTCAGTTTCCTGAAATCAGTTATTTGTATTTGATGTGCATATGCTCCTTCATCTGTAACTTGAAATTGAAAATGTGCTTTAGCCATTTGTAAGATAGATTCGAAAGGCCCTGATGTACCTGCCAATACGGCAACAGGATATTTTTTTAATGCCAACTGTAAATCCTTCAAAAAGCCTTTGCTATAAGTTTTTAATTCTTCCATATCATGCTTTGACATGGGGTCGCTGCTTTGAAATTTTTTTGCGAGTCTGAGTGCACCAATTTCAAAACTTTGCTTCCAAAAATATTGGTTTTTGTTTCCTAGAATAAACTCTACACTGCCTCCACCAATATCCATTACAAGGAAGTTTTTGTCAATTGTTTGAAGTGCTTCCCTGGCTCCCAAATAAATCAATTCAGCTTCTTTTGCTCCGTCAATTGTTTTGATTTCAAAATTAAATTTTTCAAAAACAGCAGTATTGAATTCCATTCCATTGTTTGCGTTTCTGATGGCAGAAGTAGCAAATGCTTGAATTTCATCTACTGCATGATCACGCATGATCGCATCAAACTTTTCTAATACAGCAAAGGCTCTTTTCATGCCTTCTTCGGTAAGTATATTGTTCTGAATGCCACCTTTGCCAAGCATCACAGGCATTTCAGTAGAGAAAATGATTTCCTTTTTAAGGTGCTGTATGCTGCCAATTAACAAATTGAAAGTATTCGTTCCTAAGTCAATTACAGCAATTTTTTTTACGCTCATTTGCGACTGAATTATTTTTTAAATTAACTAATTTTATTTGAACATAAACAAAATTTAAAATGCCTTGTTTAAAGCTCAATGTTGAATGAACAAGAAATAGACAGAGTCATTGAAATGGCTTGGGAAGACAGAACTCCATTTGAAGCCATTCGTTTTCAATTTGGTTTGTCAGAACAAGAGGTCATTGAACTCATGCGCAAGCAATTGAAAAGAAGCTCTTGGAAGAATTGGAGAAAGCGAGTGAACAGTGGCGTTTCACAAAAACACCTTCACAAAAGAAACGAAGACATCAAAAGATTCAAGTGCAATTTGCAGAGGCAAATTACGGGGAATAAAATTTCAAAAAGATAGGATAGAGTTTGCCATAATTGAAATGGGTCGGATACAAAATCATCGGGCGGCAAACGAAGTTTGCCGCCCGATGATTTTAGCTATCTTTGGTTTTAAACCAACATCATCACTGGATTTTCTAAATATGTTTTGAGGGTTTGTAAGAAAGCTGAACCCACTGCACCATCCACAACACGGTGGTCGCAGCTCAAGGTAACTTTCATGACGTTTCCAACTTGCATTTGACCATTTTCAACTACCACCGTTTCTTTGGCGGCACCTACTGCAAGAATACAAGCATCAGGCGGGTTGATGATGGCTGTAAACTCATCAATACCAAACATGCCTAAATTGCTAATGGTAAAAGTATTGCCTTCAAATTCTTGAGGTTGTAGTTTTTTGTTCTTGGCTTTTTCTGCCAATTGTTTTACTTCAGCACTGATATGCGCAATGCTTTTGTTGTCAGCAAATTTTACAACAGGAACAATCAAACCATCTTCAATAGCAACAGCTACGCCAATATGGATATGGTTGTTGTACCTGATTTTATCTCCCAACCATGAAGAATTTACCGCAGGGTTCTTTCTTAAACTCAATGCAACAGCTTTTACAATGATATCGTTCATCGAAATCTTCACATCGCCCATGGCATTGATTTGCTTTCTCGCTTCCATTGCCTTGTCCATACGAATTGACATGGTTAAGTAGAAATGAGGTGCTGTATGTTTGCTTTCGCTCAAACGCTTGGCGATGACCTTGCGCATTTGGCTTAAATTCACTTCAGTGAAGCTTTCATTGGCCACTATTTGAGGTAAACTTGTAGCAGCGGTTTTGTTATTATTTCCTGCCTGAATATTTTCCAAGTCTTTTTTAACAATTCTACCATGGTCTCCACTGCCTTGAATGGCACTTAAATCAATCCCTTTTTCTTTGGCAATGTTTTTTGCCAATGGAGAAGCCTTGACTCTGCTGTCTGTGTTTTGACTTTGAACTGAAGCTATTGGAGCTGCAGCAGCAGGGCTTGCACTACTTGATGAAGCAGGAACATTTTCTACAGCAGCCTTAGTAGCAGCTGGAGCAGACCCATTGATCAGTGCAGAAATATCTTCCCCTTTTTCACCCACAATTGCAATCAAAGCATCTACTGGAACTGAGCCCCCAGCAGGAATACCAATATGTAACAAAGTACCTTTTGCGTAATTTTCTAATTCCATGGTAGCTTTGTCTGTTTCAACCTCTGCAAGGATATCTCCAGATTTCACTACATCACCCACATTTTTCAACCAAGACACAATCACCCCTTCGGTCATTGTATCACTCATTTTGGGCATACGGATTACTTCAGCCATAATTTTATCTTTTTAAGCGAATGGCAAAAATAAGATTTGCTTTGTCTAAAGCAATAAATTCAAAGATTTTAGCACCAAATTGAAGGTATATTTTTAGTTTTTTTACAAAGTAAGGTAGTTTGATTAAATTAGGCCCTTAAATCAGCATCACATGAACCAATATGAATTACTGCTCAAGCAGGTATATGAAACAGGAACTTTTAAGTCTGACAGAACAGGTACAGGAACCAAAAGCTTATTTGGGGCTCAAATCAGGTTCAATTTAGGCGAAGGATTTCCCCTCATCACCACCAAAA
>Ga0214921_10011757_pt1 | contig 10582 bp, 3 predicted proteins | sample LL1505_MetaG_FD_177992 | JGI IMG/M metagenome (GOLD analysis project Ga0214921, IMG submission 177992) | Freshwater microbial communities from Lake Lanier, Atlanta, Georgia, United States - LL-1505 | ecosystem: Environmental > Aquatic > Freshwater > Lake | place: USA: Georgia | collected 2015-05-28
GCTATATTCCGCCCGGGGCAGCTATGGAGCGAGAGACCATCGCATGGTTGTCAGGCGACCGGCGTCGATTTCCAGATCTGGCCATGGGTTCACGCTCGTGGAGTTGCTGGTGGTGATCGCGATCATCGCCCTCCTGATCGGGTTGCTGCTTCCCGCGGTGCAGGGGGCCCGCGAGTCGGCCCGCCGCGTGCAGTGCGGCAATCAGCTCAAGCAGTTCGCCCTCGCGCTGCAGGCCTACCATTCGTCGTTCGACGTCTTGCCGTCGGGAATCATCAACCGCAATCGCAGCAACCCCGACGCCAACGCGACCAATGCGTGGCAGCTCGTGAGTGGCCCGGATACCTGGTTCGCGGAGATCCTGCCGCGGCTCGAGCAGCAGGCACGGTATGACCGGTTCGACTTCGGCGTCCGGCCGGGCACGCCGGCCAACGTCAACCTGGTGGCCGAGCCGATGGCGGGCGTGGCCTGCCCGAGCGACCCGCGGGGCGGGCAGAGCGTGTGCGATAACCGCTGCGCGCTCTTCGTCTCGTCGTCGGCGTCGCGGATGCTCGGCCTCTGGTACGCCGGCTCGCTCGGGATCAACCCGATCATGAGCCGCTGCGAGTTCTGCAACCCGATCACCTCGGTGGTCGGCAGCGACTGCTGCACCGGGGCCGACCGGGGCGTCTCGGGCCCGCCGACCGGGATGTTCGCCGTGGCGGCGACGCCGGTGCGGTTCGCCCAGGTGAAGGACGGCACCTCGAACACGATCCTGCTGGGCGAGGCGCTGCCCCATGAGGACCAGCACAACGGCGCCTTCACGACCCACTATCCCGTCGTGGCGACCAACATCCCGCTCAACACGTTCGTTCCGGCCAACGAGATGCCGATCGCGGGCGCGCACTGGACCAACTACACCCGGGCCAGCGGGATCAAGAGCCGCCACCCCGGCGGCGCCCATGTGGCGCTCGCCGACGCTTCGACCCACTTCCTGCAGCAGTCGATCGATCCAGTCGTGCTGCGGGCCCTGGGCACGCGGGCGGGGGGCGATGCGGCGGCCCTGCCCTGACGGCGTCCGGATGGACGCGCCATCGCGACGCTCGCACCGACCTCCCATCGCCGACCGTGGCTTGTGATCGATACGTCCGGCAGGTACTTTTTGGACCACTCGTCAGCGTTCCTTCATCGTCTTCGAGGATCCATGCCATGCCGAACGATTTTCGCCTTCCTGCCCTGACGGCGACGACGCTCGTCATCCTCTGCTCGATGACGCCCCTGGCCGCCGCCGAGCCGGGCCTCAACGTGCCGCCGGAGGGCTACCGGGCGCTGTTCAACGGCAAGGACCTCGCCGGCTGGCGGGGCATGGGCACCGACAATCCCTATCAGCTCGCCGCCAAGACCGAGGCGGAGCGGGCCGCCTTCTTCGCCAAGAACCAGCCGGGCATCGACGCCCACTGGAAGGTGGTCGAGGGCGTGCTCGTGAACGACGGCCAGGGCCCGTACCTGACCACGATCGAGGACTTCGGCGACGTCGAACTCTGGGTGGACTACAAGACCGTGCCCAAGGCCGACAGCGGCATCTACCTCCGGGCCACGCCCCAGGTGCAGATCTGGGACTCGACCGAGACCGAGAAGTTCAAGATCGGGGCCGACAAGGGCTCGGGCGGCCTGTGGAACAACAGCCCCGGCGCTCCCGGCAAGGATCCGCTCGTGCTCGCCGACAAGCCGTTCGGCGAGTGGAACCGGTTCCGGATCATGCAGGTGGGGGCCCGGACCACCGTCTGGCTCAACGACAAGCTCGTCGTGGACAACGCGCTGATGGAGAACTACTGGGATCGCAAGAAGCCGCTGTTGCGCCGCGGGCCGATCCAGCTCCAGACCCACGGCGGTGAAATCCAGTGGAAGAACGTGTTCGTCCGCGAGATCGCCGCCGAGGAGGCCAACCGCTGGCTGCGGGACCATGCCGGCGCGGGCTTCGAGCCGGTCTTCAACGGCAAGGACCTCACGGGCTGGGCCGGGGCCACCACCAACTACGAGGTGGTGGACGGCGCGATCCGCTGCAAGGCCGGCACGGGAGGGACGCTGCACACCAAGGATGAATACGGCGACTTCGTGGCCCGGCTCGAGTTCCGGCTGCCGCCGGGGGGCAACAACGGCCTCGCGATCCGCTACCCCGGCAGCGGCGACACGGCCTACGTCGGGATGTGCGAACTGCAGGTGCTCGACTCGGAGCATCCCAAATACGCCAAGCTCGACGTCCGGCAGTATCACGGCTCGGTCTACGGCATGGCGGCGGCCGAGCGGGGCTACCTGCGGCCGACCGGCGAGTGGAACGAGCAGCAGGTCACGGTCAAGGGCAGCCGGATCACGGTCGAGCTCAACGGCTCGGTGATCCTCGACGCCGACGTGGCGGCCGTGAAGGAGTTCATGAGCGGCAAGCCGCATCCGGGCATGAACCGGACGAGCGGCTCCTTCGGCTTCGCCGGCCACGGCGACCCGGTCGAGTTTCGTAACGTCGCGATCAAGCGGCTCGACTGAGCCTGCCCACGGGCCGGCGGTTTCTCTGTCGTGTCCTCATGACGGGCGGCGAGGACCGTCGGTGGCGGGCTCGAGCCCCGCCCGGGAACCTTTCGGTCCGCTCGGGCATCAAACTGGGCGGGCGGCGTAGACTTCTTCCCCGCGGGCCGGCGGGCTTCATGCATTTCCCTTCGCAGCGGAGCATATCGTGATGCGTTTTCTGGTCGCCGCGGTGACCGCGGCCGTTGTCCTTCTCGGAGCTGATGGCATGTGGCAGGGCACGCGGGCCGAGCAGACGCCACCGGGCCCCCGCGCCGCGGCGTGGCAGAAGGTCCAGCAGGCGCTCGACGAGGGGAAGCCGAAGTCGGCGCTCGAGGCGCTCGCCGGCGTCGAGCAGGGGGCGATCGCCGACAAGGCCTGGGCCGAGGCGGCCCGGGCGATCGCCACCCGGGTGCTGGCGGAGACCGGCGACCGGCCCGCCGACGATCCCGAGCGGGTGATCCGGCTCGCGGCCGAGATTCAAAAGGCGCCGGCCGAGACGCACGGCGTGCTCGAAGCGATCCGGGCCAACTGGACCTGGGGCTACTACCAGCAGAACCAGTGGCGGTATCGGCAGCGCACGCAGGGGGGCGCCGACGGCAAGGATCTCGTCAAGATCGCCGAGTGGGACCTGCCCACGATCGTGGGCGAGATCCGCGCGCGGTTCGCCGCGGCCGTGGGCAAGCCCGGCAGCCCCGAGCGGAAGGCGCTCCAGGCGCTGCCCGTGGCCGAGTGGGACGCGCTGATCGAGAAGGGCTCGATGCCCGATGCCTGGCGGCCCACGGTCTGGGACGTGGTGGCCCGCGACGCGCTCGCGTTCGCGGCCTCCGGCGAGCGGGGACTGATGGCCCCGGAAGACGCCTTCGAGCTCGACGTCGCCTCCCCGGCCCTCGGCACGCTCGAGGCGTTTCTGGCCTGGCTGCCCGAGACCGACGAGGCCGTGACCGACAAGGACTCCCCGCTCCTGGAGGCGGCGGCGCTGTATCGCGGGCTGATCGAGTTTCACTCGCGCGACGCCGACCCCTCGCCGCTGCTCTCGGCCGACCTCGACCGGATCCTGTGGGCGAGCGGCGCCGCGGTGGGCGAAGGCCTCGAGGACCGCAAGGCGCAAGCGCTCCGCGGCTTCATCGAGCGGGCCGGCGGGCACGAGACGGCGGCGCTCGCGGCGTTTCATCTGGCCAGCCTGATCCAGCAGCAGGGCGACCTGGTGGCGGCGCGGGAACTCGCGGCCAAGGCCGCGGCCGCCCACCCCAAGAGCCACGGCGGGGCCCAGTGCGCCAACCTCGTGACGCAGATCGAGGCCAAGGAGCTCTCCGTCTCGACCGAGCGGGCCTGGGCGGCGCCCTTTCCCGCGATCCGCGTCACGTACCGGAATCTCGCCACGGTGCACCTCCGGGTCGCCAAGGCCGACTGGCTCGGTCGCCTGAAGGCGGGCAAGCCCCACTCGGGCTGGCTCGACGACCAGGACCGGGCCGCGATTCTCGCGCTGCCGGCCGTCCGCGAGCATGCGGCCGATCTCCCGGCCACGGCCGACTACCAGCAGCGGGCGGAAGACATCCCGGTCGAGGCGGCCCTCGACGCGGCGAAGCTCGAGCCCGGCGCGTATTGGGTGATCGCGAGCCACAAGGCCGACTTCGGCGAGGCCGACAACGTGGTCGCGCTGACGATGGTCTGGGTGACGCGGCTGGCGATCGTGACCGAGCAGCAGCGGCCGATCTTCGCCCGCGACGTGGCCGGACAGCAGCCCGCTGGGGCGGGTCGGCCGGGCATGCGACCGCGGCCGATGCGGCGGCCGCAGGGGCCGGGCACGCTCGCCGGGTACGTGGTCGATCTCGCCAGCGGTGAACCGGTGAAGGCCGCCGACGTGCAGCTCCACGTGCGGGAGCAGCAGGGCAACCCTCAGGGCTTCGCCGAGGCGGCGGCCACGAAGACCGATGACGAGGGCCGCTTCGAACTCGAGGCCGAGCAGGGGCGGGAACTGGTCGTCGTGGCGAGGGCGAAGGTCGCCGGCCGCGAGCAGACGGCGGCGAGCAACCCGACGAACGTCTGGCCGAACGTGCAGAACGACCAGGTGAAGACCATCGTGCTGGTCACCGACCGCGGCATCCACCGGCCGGGGCAGATCGTGTTCTACAAGGGGATCGTGGCCGGTGGCGATCAGGCGGCGGCGACGTATGCCGCGCTGGCCGACGTGCCCGTCGAGGTCGTCTTTCGCGACGCCAACGGTCGCGAGATCGCCAAGGCGAACCACACGACCAGCGTGAACGGCTCGTTCCACGGCAACTTCCCGATTCCCGCCGGCTGCCTGCCGGGGCAGTGGTCGATCCAGGCGCAGGCTGCGGGGATCGGCGGCGGGACGGGCGTGCGCGTCGAGGAATACAAGCGGCCCAAGTTCCAGGTGAAGCTCGCCGCGCCCGAGGCGAGCGTGCCGCTCGGCGGCGAGGCCTCGCTCATCGGCAAGGCCGAGACCTACACCGGCCTGCCCGTGGCCGACGCCACCGTCCGCTGGCGGGTCGAGCGGACGGTGCGGTTCCCGATCTGGTGCCGGTGGTTCTTTCCGGGGCTGCCCTTCGACGGCGGCGCCCAGCGGATCGCCCGGGGCACGGCCAAGACCGACGCCGGCGGCTCGTTCACGGTGGCCTTTCCGGCCCGGCCCGACCGCGGCGTGCCGAAGGAGTCGCTGCCCGTCTTCACATACCGCGTGGTGGCCGACGTGACGGATCCGGGCGGCGAGACCCGCAGCGATGAGCGGAGCGTGAACGCGGGGTACACCGACGTCGAGGCGGGCTTGAGTGTGCCCGACTGGCAGGCCGAGAAGAACGGCGAGCCGGCGGCCGTCGCGATCACGGTGGCCACGACCACGCTCGACGGCGAGCCCCGGGCCGCGGAGGGCAGGCTCGTGATCCACCGGCTCGCGCAGCCGGCTGCGGTCGAGCGCGGTGATCTCCAGGGGGGCCGGCCGATGCCGCGGATGCGGCGGGGAGGAGTTCGGATGCCACCCAAGCCCCCCGCGCCCGACGCCGCCGATCCCGAGACCTGGGCGGCAGGCGAGGCCGTCTCCGAGCAGCAGGTGGCGACCGACAAGGCGACGGGCAAGAGCGTCGCCACGGTCAACCTCCCCGCGGGCATCTATCGGGCCACGTTCGAGATCCCCGCCGCCGGCGACGGGCCCGCGGTGAAGGCGACCACGCTCGTCGAGGTGGTCGATCCGGAGGCGAAGACCTACGGCGTGAAGCGGGCCTTCGTGATGAAGGCCGAGAAGACGACGGTCGAGCCGGAGGGCGAGTTTCAGGCGCTCGTCGGCACGGGCTACGACGCGGGACTCGCGCTCGTCGAGATCTCGCAGTCGGGGAACGTCCTGGAGCGGTTCTGGACGAAACCGGGCCGGACCCAGTGGCCGGTGTCGTACCGGGCGACCGCGGCCAATCGCGGCGGCTTCACCGTGCGGGCGTGGATGGTTCGCGACGGGCGGCTCCACACGCACAGCCAGACGGTCTCCGTGCCCTGGACCGACAAGAAACTGTCGGTCGAGTGGGAGCGGTTCACGCGGCGGACGGAGCCGGGGGCCAAGGAGATCTGGCGGGCCACGATCGCGAGCGTCGCCGATCCCGTGGCGGGGCCCGCGGCACCGCAGGCGGCGGAGTTTCTCGCGCTCATGTACGACCAGTCGCTCGACGCGCTCGCGCCGCACGACTGGCCTGGTGCGGGACTGATGGGCCTGTTTCGGCAGGAGGCCGGCTGGCTGAACCTGGCGTTCACGAACGGACCGGAGGGTTTACACCACGTTCGCGGCCACTTCGAGCAGTCGTATCGCGAGGTTCCCGAGATGACCTTCCGGGTGCTCCGCGATCCGTTCGGCACGCCCCAGGGCGGCTGGGGCTTTCAAGCGGCCGGTGGGTTCGGGGGCCGCAGGATGATGGCTCGCGGCGCCATGCCGATGGCGGCCCAGGCCGCGATGCTGGCCGACGCGGTGCCCACGGGTGCTCCGCTTCAGGAGTTGCAGGCCACCGCGAAGGCGATGAACCGGGCCGACGGCAGGATGGAGGAGCAACTGCAGCAAGGGCGGGACAAGCCGGGCGAGGGTGACGCGGGCGGTCCGCCGGTGGCCCAGGGTGCCGCCCCGCCACCGCGGAAGAACCTCGTCGAGACGGCGTTCTTCCTGCCCGCGCTCTCGAGCGGCAAGGACGGGATCGTGACGATCGAGTTCACGCTGCCCGACACGCTCACCACCTGGCAGTTCAAGGGGCTCGCCCACGACGCGGCCCTGCGGAGCGGCGAACTCGTCGATACCTGCGTGTCGGCGAAATCCCTGATGGTCGAGCCGCTCATGCCGCGGTTTCTGCGGGAGGGCGATCTCGTCAGGATACCCGTCAAGGTGAGCAACACCTCGACCGGCCGGCTCGCCGGCACGGTGCGGTTCGCGCTTGCCGACGCCCGCACCGACGCGTCGCGGGATGGCCTGATCGATGGACCCAAGGAGCAGTCGTTCGACCTCGCGTCAGGCGAGTCGAAGCCGGTCGTGTTCACCGTCAAGGTGGCCGATGGCACCGACGTGCTCAAGTATCTCGCGACGGGGACGGCGGACGCCTCGGGCAAGCAGGCGGCCGACGGCGAGGAGGCCTTCGTCGTCGTCCTGCCGCGGCGGGTGCCCGTCACGGAAACCATCCCGATCACGATCCGCGGGCCCGGCACGCGGAAGGTGTCGCTCGACCGGCTGGCCCAAAGCGCCGGCACCGACATCCAGAGCCAGTCGCTCGTCGTCCAGACCGCGTCGAACCCCGCCTGGTACGGCGTGCTCGCCCTGCCGGTGATCATGGAAGACTCCGACGAAAGCACCGAGACGCTCTTCACGCGGCTCTACGCCAACACGCTCGCCCGGCATCTGGCCACGAGCGACCCGCGGATCGGCCGCGTCTTCGAGCAGTGGAAGGGGACCGACGCGCTGACGAGCCCGCTCGAGAAAAACTCCGACCTCGTGAAGACCCTGCTGGCGGAGACGCCGTGGGTCCGCGACGCGGTGGACGAGACGGAGGCCCGGGCCAGGATCGCGCTCTTGTTCGACGCCAACCGGGCCACGAACGAGGCGCGGGCCGGACTCGAGCGGCTGGAAAACCTGCGGAACGGCGACGGCGGCTGGCCCTGGTTTCCCGGTGGGCAAACCTGCGACTCGGTCACGCTCGGGATCATCGCCGGCTTCGGCCGGCTGCGGGCCGCGGGCGTGGACATCGACGTGCAGCCGGCGCTCCGGGCGATTCCCTGGCTCGACGGCCGGCTCGTCGAGGAGCGGAACGAGGCGCTCCGCCGCTGGAAGGACAAGCCCGACGACGTCGTGCTGACGCCGATCGGCGTCTATGCGCTCTATGCGCGGAGCTTCTTCTCCAAGGACGCTCCGCCGGAGGGCGAGGCCGCCGAGGCGATCCGCTGGGGCTTCGACGTCGCCAGGAAGTGCTGGATGAAGATCGACCCGCGGCTCTCGCAGGGGCAGTTGGCGATCGCGCTTTCCCGATCGGGCGACAAGCCGACGGCCCTCTCGATCATGGACAGCCTCAAGCAGCGGGCGGTGGACGCCGACGTGAAGCCCGGCGCCGAGAAGGACTCCTGGCAGGGCATGTGGTGGCGGGACGCACATCCCGGCTGGTGGAGCTGGGCCCACGCCCCGATCGCCACTCAGGCGATGATGATCGAGGCCTTCGACGAGGTGGCCGGCGACACCGACTCGGTGGAGGCGCTGAAGGTCTGGCTCCTGTCGCAGAAGCGGACGAGCAAATGGCCAGGCAGCCGGGCCACCGCCGACGCCGTGGGGGCGCTCCTGGGCCGCGGGGGCGACCTGCTCGGCTCGCAGGAGCTCGTGGCGGTGACCGTGGGCGACGAGAAGATCGTTCCTGGAAAGGTCGAGGCCGGCACCGGCTTCTTCGAGACCCGGTTTGTCCGCCGGGAGATCACGCCGGCGATGGCCGCGGTGACGCTCGAGAAGCCGGACCGGGGCCTGGCCTTCGGCGGGGTTCACTGGCAGTATCTCGACGACATCGCGAACGTTCCCGCCGCGGGCCGCGAAGAACTGGCGATTGAGAAGAAGCTGTTCGTCAAGACGTTCACGAAAGCCGGCCCCGAACTCGTGCCGGCCGGCGACGGCGTGGCGGTCGAGGTCGGCGACGAGCTCGTCGTGCGGCTGGTGGTGACGAGCGACCGCGACTACGAGTTCGTGGAGCTCGCCGACCACCGGCCGAGCCTGACCGAGCCCGTGGACGTGCTCTCGGGTTGGCGGTGGGGCGACGGCGCGGGCTGGTATCTGGCGATCCGCGACGCCTCGACGCAGCTCTTCTTCGAGCGACTGCCGCGGGGCACGCACGTGTTCGAGTATTCGCTCCGGGCGGCCCACCGGGGCGCGGCCTCGAGCGGATTCGCGAAGATCCAGAGCCGCTACGCGCCCGAGTTCTCGGCCCACTCCAAGAGCGTGGCGGTCGAGGTGAAGTAGACTGGCGGAATGGATGCGGATTCGCCCAACAACCAGACGTCGGTCATCAACGAACTGGCCCGGGAGCGGAACCGCGAGGCGGCCGACCGCACGCTCCTGGCCTGGATCCGCACGAGCCTGGCGATGATCAGCCTCGGCTTCGCCATCGAGCGGCTCGGGCAAGCCGCGCTGGCGATGGACGGCCGGCTCGCCGGCGTCTCTCCTCTCAAGAGCCGCGTATTAGGCTCCGCACTGATCGTGCTCGGCATCGCCGCCACGCTCGTGGGGATGTGGGAGCACCGGCACATGCTGGCCGCGATCAAGAACGCGGACTACCGCTACGCGGACCGCCCGGCCGTGGCCCGCTGGATGGGCATGGGCCTCGTCTGCGTGGGCCTGGCCGCGCTGGCCGTGATCCTGCTGTATTGAAGCCGGTCGCTGGCTTTTGGCTCGCTCCATTCCTACCATTCGTCGAGGGCAAGGCGGACGGGCCTTCCGCGACGCGGAGGGAATCAGGAGGTTCGCCATGGAGACCTGCGGGATTCGGCGGCAGCGGCATGTCAGGCCGGGGCGGGCGCTCGCAGTCGAGGGCTGCGAGCGGCGGCTCGTGATGAGCGGCATGGGGCTCTTGCCCGCCTACGACACGGGCTCGCCCGACGTGGTCGATGTCTGGGTGGATCCGGCGGCCGGCAACGACGCCCGCAGCGGGGCGTCCCGGGACCTGGCCGTCCAGACCCTGTCCGAGGCCTGGCGGCGGATCCCCATGGGAACCACGCTTTCCCAAGGTGTCCGCATCAACCTCGTGGCCGGCACCTACCCCGAGTCGGGCGTGCCCCACTTCTGGGAAAGCCGTTACGGCACCTTCACGGCCCCGGTGATCATCCGGGCCGCCGACGGCCCCGGCACCGCCCGGCTGCCGAGCCTCAACATCTTCGACTGCCGCCACCTCCACCTCGTGGGCCTCGAGATGACCGCCGGGGGCGGTGACGTGGTGCAGATCCAGGCCAGTTCCCACGTGCTCCTGCGCGACACGACGATCCGGGGCACCGGCGTGATCGCCACCTACGCCGTGCCACAGGAGGCCCTCAAGGTCAACCAGACGCAGCACGTCTACATCGAGAACTGCGACATCTCGGGCGCCTGGGACAACGCGATCGACTTCGTCGCCGTCCAATACGGCCACGTGGTCGGCAGCCGGATCCACCGCGCCGGCGACTGGGCGATGTATGCCAAGGGAGGGTCGGCCTACCTGACGATCACCGGCAACGAGTTCTTCGACGCCGGCACCGGCGGCTTCACGGCCGGCCAGGGGACGGGCTTCGAGTTCATGGTGGCCCCCTGGCTCCACTACGAGGCCTACGACATCGCCTTCACGAACAACGTGATCCACGACGTCGAGGGGGCGGGCTTCGGCGTCAACGGCGGGTTCAACATCCTGCTCGCCCACAACACGCTCGTGAATGTCGGCCGCCGCAGCCACGTCATCGAGGTGGTGCACGGGTCGCGAAGCTGCGACGGCGACACGGCCACCTGTGCCGTGAACCTCGCCCGGGGCGGGTGGGGCACGGCGACGGCCGGCCGCGAGGAGCCGAT
>Ga0214921_10011758_pt1 | contig 10582 bp, 7 predicted proteins | sample LL1505_MetaG_FD_177992 | JGI IMG/M metagenome (GOLD analysis project Ga0214921, IMG submission 177992) | Freshwater microbial communities from Lake Lanier, Atlanta, Georgia, United States - LL-1505 | ecosystem: Environmental > Aquatic > Freshwater > Lake | place: USA: Georgia | collected 2015-05-28
CCTTGGCCTCGAACTCGACGGCAGAGGCAACGTGAAGACCGGTGCTGACTACATGACGAGCCGGGCGGGCGTGTTCGCCGCCGGCGACCTGCGCCGTGGCCAGTCGCTCGTCGTCTGGGCGATCCACGAGGGCCGCGAGGCGGCCCGCTCGGTCGATCTCTGGCTGATGGGGCAGACGAACCTGCCGAGCCTCGCGGCCGGCGAGTTCGCGGTGCACGCGTGACCGGGACGGCGAACGCGGCGGAAGGCTTCGGTATCAGTACCGGATGCCGACGCCGACGTTGGCGAAGAAGTTCGGCGACCGTTCGGTGAGGCCCCAGCCGCAGCGGGCGCCGATTTCGAAATCCTCCGTGACGAGCACGTGACCGCCGAAGCTGGCGAACTGCGCGTCGACCGGCTCCTCCTTGCCCGACGAGAGGATGCCGAAGTATTCCGCGTGCACGTTCCAGCGTTCGCCGAGCGGTACCTTCAGCACCGTCGACGGCGCCCACTGATTGAACGCGTCGCCCTTGTCGTAGCCGGTGCCGTACCGCATGGCCGAGGTCCACTCCCAGCCGTTGGCGAACCGCCAGCCCCAGGATTCCCCCACGACGACGGTCGACGCGGTCGACGGTCCGTAGGTCGGAGTGTAGCCCTGCACGACGGCGGCCGACCGCGGTAGCCAGCCGTCCTGATCCGAGGTCTCGACCTTGGCGCCGTAGAGCACGCGGCTCTCGTCCTCGGTCTCGATGTCCTGGCCGCCCACCTCGCTGCCCGACACCGTGCCCGGGCCGCCGGCCTCGTAATTGAAGCCGAGCCGGATCTCGAACCGCTCGCCGACCCCGCGGCGCAGGAGCATCTCCGGAACGCTGTGGGCCGCGGCGCCGGTCCGGTTGTCGATGTACGAGTAGGACGACTCGAGAATGGAGAGGCCCGGGCCGGCCGTCGTGGGGGCGAAGGTGAAGGAGTCGCGGTCGGTCTCGAGTTCCTCCCGTGCGGCTGCGAATCCGACATGGGCGAGAACGGCGCCGGCGAGCAGGGCAGCCGCCGTCGCGACCACCATCCGCGGGAGCCGCTGATCCACGCGTTCGATCATGCCGCTCAGCCCGGTGCCTTTGCCGCCTGCGGCCTGTCGAAGTGCCAGGTGAAGCCGAGTCCGATCCAGTAGCTCGCCACGTTCACGTGGGTGGCATCACCGAGCTGCTCGCTCGCCGGAAACATGCCGCCGGCGAAGACGTCGAGGTCGAGCCCCTCCATGAACAGGTCCTCGATGCCGGCACCCGCCGCCATGCGGTGTTCGTTGATGATCGCGAACTGCGACTGCAGGTACTTCACCGAGGGAATCCCACCCGGCACGTCGATCGGCCCGATCCGCGTGCCCACCGCCGGGTTGAGCGGATTCTGGGCGAGCGCGTAGCCGATCCGCAGCTTCACGCGGTCGGTCGCCCGGTACTGGGCGCCCAGCTGCATCACCCACTGGCCGCGGTAGAGGTTCTTGAAGAGTGCGGCGCTGCGCCAGTCGAGGTAGAGGGCATCGGCGGCCAGGAGCAGCCGGCCGTCGGCGAATGACTGGTTGGCGATGCCCATGCCGACCTGCTGCGGCAGGCCCATGTCGACGTCTTGGGGCCGCCGCTCCGAGAACAGGATCGCCTCGTTCTGGAAGCGGAAGTCCTGGTTCGTCTGGTAGTAGGCCCCGAGCCGCGTCGCATCGCCGAGCTCGTAGCCGAGGCCGAATCCGCCCCGCAGGGAGTAGGCGTTGGTCATGCCGCTGGTGCCCACGAACGGTCCCGACGCGAAGCCGTCGCCGATGAACATCGTGGCCCCGATCGAGAGCCGCTCGGTGAGCTCGATCCCAATCGAAGGCGCGAACTCGAGCAGGAGCAGGTAGGCCGACGTGGCGTTGCTCGCCGGCACCTGCACGTAGCTCGATCCACCCCCGGCCGAGCCGAACACGCCGAGGCCGACGGTCACGGGCAGCGGCAGCCCCTCCACCTGCTGTGCCACGCCGATCGCCGGGATGACCGCACCGGGCGTGCTGCTCTTCGCGGAGAATGGCGCCACGCCGAGCAGCGGCGCGGGAGCCGTCTGGTTGAGGTTGATGGTGGCCTCGGCGAAGGCCCCGCCGAGCGTGAAGTGCGTGCCGCGGTACTGCGTCAGCGCGGCGGGGTTCGCGTTGATCGCGGAGATGAAGTCCTGGGGCGCGGCCACGCTCGTGCCGGCCATCCCGCCGGAGGCGGGCATGAGCGTGTTCCGCAGGTCGATCCCGTAGGTCTGGCCATAGCTGCGATCAGCCATGATCCCGCAGGCGATCACCAGCCCGCAGGCGGCCGCCGCCGCGGCGCGCAGGAACCCGTGCGTCATGCTTCCCCCTATCCCTGGACTGTCCGGCAGAATCGGTACGACCGTTCCCAGCCCTTGAGGATTTGCGGGCTGGAACGAACGTTCGGGGCTGGATTTCGGGGGCTGCGTTGACCGGGTGGGCGCCGGGAACTTTGCCGGCGGGGTGGGCCGGCGATGGGGACTACCGCGGCGATAGGTCCACGGTGAGCGAGCCCGCGTTGTCGCCGAGGTCGCCGGGCGATTCGTTGATCTTGAAATAGAGCGGGCCGTCGGCGACAGCGGTGAAGTCGGCCCGCGATCCCTCGGCGAGGATCTCGAACCGCGGCCGGCCGCGCTCGGGCTGCTCGATCCACTGCGCGGCGAGCAGGCGTCCGAGCGGACGGCCCCGGTACCACCGCAGCGAGATGCCGTCGGCCTCGCTTTCGAGGATCGTCGGGGCCGCGGAATCCCCGGCGGGAAGTTCCCCGATCCGGAACCGGCCCGTGACCTCGAGCGCGTGTCGGCTGCCGCGGGCGAGCGCGAGGCCGGAGTTCTGCCAGCCCCGCGTCGCATCGACCGCGATGGTTTCGCGGAGGCCGGGCGTCCGGCCGGCCGACCAGTCGATCGCACAGCGGTCGAGGTCATAGCCATAGTCGAGGTCGGCCGTGAAGGCATCGAAGTCGCGGGCGGCGGTGGCGGCATCCCAGCCGGGAATCGTCGGCAGCCGGTCGTTGAACGCGGTGTCGAGTGGTCCGCGCTCCACCGTCGCGAACCCGGCCGCGTATCGAGGATGCCGGGCCAGGAAGGCCGTAGCCGCCCAGCTCGCGGCGTAGGCGGCGATGTCGTGGTGGTCGCCGGCCGGCGTGGCGAGCACGGCTGCGAGCGAAGGCTCGTCACCCGTCGCGCGAAGGCCACGAATCTTCTCGATGCGTCCCAGCTGCGGCACGTCGTCCGGACGATCCGGCAGCGGCGTGGAGACGAAACGTTCCCTGCCTTCGGCGCCCTTCTCGAGCCGGTGTGTGGCGAGATATTCGGCGATGCCCTCCGTGTACCACGGCGGCGTCGCGAGGCGGCGGACCGTGAGCGTGAAGGCGTGCACGCCCTCGTGCAGGAGGAGATGCCGGCGATAGGCCGGGTTCGACTGGTCGAGCAGCCAAAAGCGGTCGTCCGCGCAGAAGCCGTTGACGAATCGGGGGAGCGAGTCGGGCAGCAGGCCGGCGGTGCGGAACCGCTCGGCGTCGACCATCAGGCAGCCGATCGCGTGCCAGTCGGGCAGCGAATCGGCCGCGACGGCGAAGTGCCGGCACCAGACGGCGAAGGCCTCGTCGAAGATCCGCGGCAGATCCTCGACGCCGTCGCCCGCGCGGGCGGGACGGTCGGTCACCAGCGTGAGCCGCCGGCCCTCGAGCACCCGCAGTCCGGCCTGCCGTGCCCGCGCCACGATCGCCCGCGCGTCGTCCGGGGCCGCGTGCGAGTGCGACGGCCAGGTGGCTGCCACGACCAGCAGAATGACCAAGCCGATGCCGCCGATGTTTCTCATCCAACCCAGTTCACCCAGACCGCAGGAACCCGGCAAGGCGTACCGGATGGGAGCGGGCAATTTGACCGGCATGCCCACAAATTCCGATCGCCCCAACGGGTGGCGCGGTGCTACGAGACTCCCGCGAGGGGCCGCCGCGGACGAGACGGTGCCCCGAACAGGACATGGCCCTGCCCTGTCGTGTCCTCGGACCACGCGGCCGGGAGCACCGGTCCGCCACCGGAAGGACGGAAGCTGTGCGGCAAGGACGCCAACGTCTCGGGGTTTGCATGGCCCGCGGCGCGGCCATCGTGGCGATGCTGGTGCTCGGCGGCATGACCGCCCGGGCACAGACTGCGCCGGCGGCCGACGCGACTCCGGCCGCCGCTGCCGCAGCGCCGGCTGACGCGACGGCCGGCACGACAGCCAAGCCGGGCGGGCCGCCGCCGGCCGCAGTGCCTTTCTGGCAGGCACCGGCCATGCCCACGGCGGTGATTCAGGGCGGGGTGATTCCGCCCGGCTGGCAGCCGCAAGCTGTTCCGTATCAGGGGATCGGTCCCGACGGGCGGCCGATGACGATGTACGTCGCACCGACCTACGTCTTCACCTACCAGAGCGGGCCGCCGGTGCTCGCGGCGCCCCCGGTCAACCGCCGGCAGCCGATGGCACCGGCCGCTTCGGGATGGAACTTCCAGGCCTCCGGTGCCCCTCCCGTGGCCGGGGGCCTGCCTGGGCCCACGGTGACCCGCTACCAGCCGCCGCCCTACCAGTTCCCGGCGAACTCGCGGGCGCTCACCGGCACGCCGATCGCGCCGCCCGGTGTCATGCCGGCGCAGCCTACCCCGCAGGCATGGGCCAACGCACCGCAGCAGCCACTCGCACAGCCGCCGGCGCAGTGGGTGCCGTCCGACGTGCCGCCACCACCCGGCGTGGCACCGGCAGCAGCGCCGCCAGCGGCGCCGGCATCCCCGCAGCTGCCACCCGTGGAACCGATTCCCTATCCGCCGCGATAGAGCTCGTCGGTGCCCGTGCAGCCAGTCAGCAGCAGCCCGTCGACCGATCACGCCAGCGGGAAGCCCGCCGCTGCCAATTCGGTTTCGAGCGCCGCGGCCGCCGCACCATCGAGCGGGGCGAGCGGTGATCGCACGGGGCCGCAGTCGATGCCCGCGATCGCCATCATCCGCTTGCCGGCCGGCAGCCCGCCGTGCCGGATCATGATCGCGATGATCCGATTGGCCTTCTCCTGCCAGGTGCGTGCGACGGCGGCCTGCGCCTCGTGATGGGCGGCGATGAGCGGATGGTAGATGCCGGCCATGTAACTGTAGGTGCTGCCGATGGCCCCGGTCGCACCGGCCGCGAGGCCCTCGATCAGGAGTTCGTCGCGTCCGAAGAACATCTCGTAGGCTCCGTCCTCGAAGCGGGTGCAGGCCGCGAAGTCGGCGAGATCCTCGAAGGTGTACTTGATGCCCGCAAAATTCGGGATCGCCTTCGCCGCCACGGGCAGGAACTCGCGCATCGGGAAGGTCACGCCCGTCAGCGACGGGATGTGATAGTAGTAGAAGGGCAGCGCCGGGGCGGCCGCGGCCACATGGCCGCAGAACCCCACGAGATCGGCGATCGACGCGGGCCTGAAGAAGTAGGGGGCCAGGCAGCCGACGCCATCGGCCCCGATCGCCTGGGCATGGGCTGCCAGTTCCCGCGCCTCGGCCGCCGACGTGTGGCCCACGTGCACGACCACCCTGAGGCGATTTCGGGCGGCGGCCACCCATCGGCCGCTCACCCGCATCCGCTCGGCCATGGTGAGCGACGGACCCTCGCCCGTCGTCCCGCACACGAACGCGCCCACCACGCCGTCGGCGACGAGTTTTTCGCACTGCCGCTCGATCACGTCCTCGGCGACCGCACCGTCGTCATGAAACGGCGTGAACGGTGCCGCGACGAGGCCGGTGAATCGCTGTTGGTGGGGCGTGGTCATGGTGTCGGGTTCCGTGGTTGGTTCGCAGGAGCGGGCCGGCCCTGCCAGATGGTGGTGCTCCGCACACCGGGCCGGACTTCGCCGCCCGGAATCATCAGGGCATCCTGCCAGACGAAGGCCGGCGTCGTCACGAGTGCGAAGGGCAGGTCGGGGCCGGTCGACCAGCAGTCGGCCGTGCCGTCGTAGACCAGCACGTCACGACGGAATCCCGGATGTCGCTCGGGAGGTGTCGCGACGTCGCGCCCGTCATCGCCCCCGAGGATCAGGAGCCGCGATCCATGGGCCGGGGCGGGCGAGGGGGCGGCGACGGCAGGCCGCGGCAGGTCGGCGATCCGTCGCCAGCCGACTCCCGGCGTGTAGCGGTAGGCATCCCGGAGCCAGATGCGGCTCGGCGCCGCATCGGCACGAGCCTGCAGTCCGGCGCCGCCGACGACGAGCACATCGCCGTCGAGAGTGCCCGCCGTCGCCAAGATCCGGCCCGCACCCGGCCACGGATCGAGTTCCTTCCAGCCGGCGGACGGGGCCGCGAGATCGAGGAGAAGAAACGTGCGGGTCGCCTCCGCGGCTCCCGGCGACTCCGTGCCGCCCGCCACGTAGAGATGGTCGCCGAGGATGGCGGCGCAGTGCTGCGCGAGGGGCCTCGGCAGGGGCGGAAGCATGGTCACGTCGAGCGTCCCGCGGTTCCACGCGATCGTGAAGACATCGCGATGGTGCTCCGCCGCGCCGCTGCCGCCCACGCACACGACCGTGTCGCGATGCGGAACCGACGCACCGTAGGCGAGCGTCCGCGGCAGCCGGCCGACGCGTCGCCAGGTCTGGGCCCCCGCGGAGGCCGCGTCGGCCCCGAGAAAAAAGATGCCGTCGTGCCACGCCTTGCGGCCACCTTCCCAGGGACGGCCGGCGGGAAAGTTCGCCCCTCCGGCGACGATGATCCCGCCGCCCGTCGCCCCGGCGAACGCGCCGGCAAAACCCTCCGCATCGGGCAGCGGCGCGAGCCGTGACCATGACAGGACGACAGCGAGCAGGAGCGGAGGCATCAACGTATTTCACCCAGCGGCCTCGGGCCCTCGACGGGAGATCATCCGTGGCCCGGTCAGGATACATGAGCGCCAGTGCATCGCCGCCGATGCCAAGCCCCAGCCGCGCGGATTGCAGCACCAGCCGATAGCGAAAAAACGTAAAGAAAGCAGGCTCCATAGCCCGGTTGTGGCCACGTAACATGGTCGTCGAGGGTTCGCTCCGCCATGTCCCTGGGCCATGTCCTGGCTTGCCAAGGTCGCGAGAGTGTTGACGCCACGCCGCCATCATCTGACGTGCTGCTCGTTCGTGGCGACGATCATCGTCGGCGCCGTGGGCACATCCGTTTCCTTCGGCGTCGATTTCGAGCCCGAGATCCGTCCGCTCCTGGTCGAGCGGTGCGGCGACTGCCACGGCCCGGACACGCAGGAGAGCCGTCTGCGGCTCGACGTCAGGCACCGGGCCCTCAAGGGCGGCGACTTCGGGCCGGTGATCGTGCCCGGGAAGGCCGCCGAGAGCGAACTCGTCCGCCGGATCACGAGCACCGACGACAAGAAGCGGATGCCTCCGGACGGCCCGCGGTTGTCGGCCGCGGAAGTCGACCTGCTGACGCGGTGGATCGACGCCGGCGCCGAGTGGCCCGAGACCGCGGCCGACCGTCTGGCCCGCGAACGCGACCGTGACCCACGGCTCGACCACTGGGCGTGGCAGCCCGTGCAGCGGCCCGCCGAGCCGCCGCCGCAGCCGGGCTGGCCTGTCCGCAACGCGATCGACCGCTTTCTGCAGGTGAAGCTCGCCGAGAAGAACCTCGCGCCGGCCCCCGAGGCCGACCGCCGCACGCTCATCCGCCGCCTCTCGTTCGACCTGCTCGGGCTGCCGCCCACGCCCGAGGACGTGGCGGCGTTCATCGCCGACGAGTCACCCGACGCCTACGAGAAACTGGTCGACCGCCTCCTCGCCTCGGAGCGTTACGGCGAGCGCTGGGCCCGCCACTGGCTCGACATCGCCCACTACGCCGACACGCACGGCTTCGAGCGGGACAAGCTCCGGCCCAACGCCTGGCGGTATCGCGACTGGGTGATCAGCTCGCTCAATGCCGACATGCCCTACGACGAGTTCCTGCGGCGGCAGATCGCCGGTGACGTCGTCGCGCCCGACGACCCCGCGCATGTCACGGCCACAGGGTTTCTCGCGGCCGGCCCCTGGGACTTCGTCGGGCAGGTGGAGACGAAGAGCGACCTGCTGCGGCGGCAGGCCCGGGCCGACGACCTCGACGACATGGTCACGCAGGTGATGACGGCATCGTGCGGCGTGACGATCAACTGCGCCCGCTGCCACGACCACAAGCTCGACCCGGTGCCGCAGCGGGAGTACTACGCGATCGTGGCCGTGTTCGCCGGCGTGAAGCGGGCCGACGCGGCCACGAACAAAGCGGAGCAGGACGGCTACACGAAGCGACACGGTGAACTCACCGCCGCCGTGGCCGCGGCCCGGGGCGAGGTGCATGCGCTGGCCGGCAAGCCCGTCGACCTCGCCGACATCGTGGGCGGTGGCGACGGCCGCGGTGGCGGCAAGAGAAAGGTCGGAATCGACTCCCGCAACGGCAGGGTGGTCGACGAGAAACCGCTGAGTTTTCTGCCGAACATCGCGGTCAACCGCCCGAGGCCCGGGCCGACGAAGTTCGTCAATGCGGTGTTCGTGCCGCATGGCCCCGGCCCCGTGCCCGTCACGACGACCGGGCTCAGGGTGGAAGGGATTCCCGAGACGAGCAAGGCCGGCTGGGACGCGATCCGCAACGGCCCGGTGAACAAGCAGCATGCGACGAAACTGGGCGACGTCGACTACGCGAAGGGCGAGCACACGATCCTCGGCCTGCACGCCAACGCGGGGATCACGTTGGACCTCGCGGAGATCAGGGCGAACGTGAACCTCGTGAACCCGCGGTTTCGCGCGGTGGTCGGCTACGGCGGCCGGACGGCCGAGGCCGGCGCCGACTTCTTCGTGTGCGTGGATGGCGCCATCATGGCGCAGGCCCGGATCGGGGCGGACGACGGCGGCACGCCGCTCGACATCTCGCTGCCGCCGGACGCGAAGTTCCTCACGCTCATCGCCACCGACGCCGGCAATGGCATCAGCCACGACCAGATCTTCTTTGGTGACGCCCGGATCGAGGGGGATCCGCCGGCGCTCGCCGCCGATCGGAAGCGTGCGGTGGAGGCCGCGGCGGCGAAGCTCGCGGCGCTCGAGAAGGAACTCAGGTCGCTCAAGGCCCCCGACCAGGTGTTCGGCCCTGTCGCCGAGGCCCCGCCGGCGGTGAGGGTGCACGTCCGCGGCAATCCCGAGACCACCGGCGACGAGGTGGGGCCGGGGGCGATTTCGGCGGTGGCCAGCCTGCCGGCGAGCTTCGGCGACTCGACGATGCCCGAGGGGGATCGGCGCCGGGCCCTGGCCGCTTGGATCACGTCGCCCCACAACCCGCTCACGCCCCGCGTGATCGTCAACCGGCTCTGGCACCATCACTTCGGAACCGGCCTCGTCGATACGCCGAGCGACTTCGGCCTCGGCGGCGGCAGGCCGTCGCATCCCGAACTCCTCGACTGGCTCGCGACGGAGATCGTCGCGCGGGGCTGGTCGCTCAAGTCGATGCACCGGCTCATCTGCTCGAGCCATGCCTACCGGCAGCGGAGCGTCGACGTGCCCGAGGCGGCCGCCGCCACCGCGATCGACGCCGACGACCGGCTCCTCTGGCGGCAGAATACCCGCCGGCTCGACGCCGAGAGCCTCCGCGACGCCACGCTCGCCGTGACCGGCTGCCTCAACTCGGAGATGTATGGCCCCGGCTACCGCGACTTCGACTACGAGGAGGCCTACGCGCCGGTCTACCGCTACATCACGCCCGATAAGCCCGAACTCTGGCGGCGCAGCATCTACCGGTTCATCGTCCGCAGCACGCCGCATACGTTCCTGACGACGCTCGACTGTCCGAATCCCGCCAACCTCGCGCCGGCCAGGCTCGAGACGACGACGGCGCTGCAGTCGCTCGCGCTTTTGAACAACGACTTCATGCTCCGGCAGGCGGGGCACTGGGCGAAGCGGCTCGAGCGGGAGGCAGGAGCCAATCCCGCCGCCCAGGTGCTCCGGGCCTACGCCCTCGCGCTCGCCCGCGAACCCGACGAGGGCGAACTGGCGGCGGCAACTGCGCTCGTGCAGCAGGCCGGCCTCGCGCAGTTCTGCCGGATGCTCTTCAACGCCAACGAGTTCGTCTACGTGGATTGACCATGCCGGCCGACGCTTTTCCCTGCCGCCTGCACCGCGCCGACGTCTCGCGCCGCAACTTCCTCTGGGAGCTCGGCGGCGGCCTCGGTGGCGTGGCCCTCACGGCGCTGCTGGCAGACGAGGCCCGCGCCGTTGCCCGAGCGGCCAATCCACTCGCCGCGAAGCCTCCGATGTTTCCCGCCAGGGCGAAGGCGGTGATCAACATTTTCTGCCCCGGCGGCCTGTCGCATCTCGACACGTTCGACTACAAGCCGGAACTCGTGAAGCGGGACGGCACGCCGTTCGACACGACCGGTGACGTGCAATTCTTCGCCTCGAAGCCCGGGAACTGCCAGCCGAGCTACTGGCCCTTTCGCCAGCATGGCGAGTGCGGCCGCTGGGTGAGCGACCTCCTGCCGAAGCTCGCCGGCCACGTCGACGAGATGGCGTTCATCCATTCGATGCAGAGCAAGACGGCGCTCCACGGTCCGGCGATGTTCATGGCCAACTCGGGCTTC
>Ga0214921_10011760_pt1 | contig 10581 bp, 12 predicted proteins | sample LL1505_MetaG_FD_177992 | JGI IMG/M metagenome (GOLD analysis project Ga0214921, IMG submission 177992) | Freshwater microbial communities from Lake Lanier, Atlanta, Georgia, United States - LL-1505 | ecosystem: Environmental > Aquatic > Freshwater > Lake | place: USA: Georgia | collected...
CGGGTAACCGGGACGACTCCAGTGCAGCGGTCACGGCGAAGCTGCCGCCGTTGATATCGTTGATTTCGACCTCAAGGATTTTCAGGCCGTTTTTTTCAAGCATCCATTGAATTTGGCGAAGGCCGTAGTATTCAAGGTGCTCGTGGCAAATGGTGTCGTAGGCGTTCACCTGAATCATGGACGGCATGTAGCTCTGCTCGAAATGCCAGACGCCATTGATTGCGAGTATTGATGCGATCTGGCGGACGAAGTCCAAGGGAGACTCAAGATCGTAAAGCATCGCAATCGAAGTAACCATTCGTGCTTTTTTACCCCCAGTTGCGGCGAGGAATTTCTCAGCAGAAAAGAAGTCGGGGATAACAGTGACCCTCGGTTGGTAATACTGACGAAACTTTGCCGCTGTGGGATCCATTCCGACCGGCAAAATTCCCTCGGGATAGTTCGACAGCAAGGTGCCGTCATTACTGCCGATATCCAGCACGACATCGCCGGGAGAAACGGGATATTGGGCTAAGAGTTTTTGGACTTTTTGACCGAGGTGGGACACCATCGAACTGTTCAATCCGGAGCGATAGCCGTAGTTCGCCCCATACATTTCGGCCGAGTCGTAGGAGTGTGCCAATTGCAGGAGCGAGCAAGTGCCTTCGCCATGGCACTTCACCAATTCCAATGGACCACAGGTTATTTTATCCTCTGGCGAACGGGGGAAGACGCCGGTCAAAACTTGATTCCCCAGAGAGAGCACAGGAAGAAGATCAGGATTCCCGCAAATACGACATTTTTCGAGTTTTTTCACAAGCGGAGATTGAGGTTTGTTTGTTTTTGCGATGTGTGGAAGCAGATTCATTAACACCGAAACCAAAAAGTCTTTCTATGGTCTTGGTTTTTATCCAAAATGCAATTCTGAATGATGGGCTGAAGAGCTACGAAGACGGAAGAGTTAAGTGGGGCATCCTTGGGGAGATTATTTCACGATAAAAGTGTTTTTTTCCTATTCTGCCGTGCTCTCATCCGCAAAACTTGTTTAAGTCACACATTAATATATACTTAAAACTCTATTCATCACGCTGCGCTACACGCTTCGGACTGCCTCTTTCTATCCCTTCCCGCTGAGCCCCCTCTTTGCACTGGCTGAAAACTCCACACTGAAAACTTTTTAATGCCTTTCCCAGTCCTGCTCTGGAGCCTATCTGCTTCAAATTCCTATGATGTATTTCAGTTCAAACACCAGAAGAAGATAAATTTAAATTGCGGAAAAATCTTGCCAGGATACAGTCTATTAAACGATGGGAATTCCTCATGTTCACGGCTTCTCCAAGCTGAGAATTCAAATTCCCAAATTTGTATCTGACCATTGTGAAAGAGAAAGTCTACATAGATTCCACAATTCTTAGTTTTTATCATGATCAACGGGCTGAATTACGTTCATGGATTGATGCAACCCGTCTTTGGTGGGAATACGAAATGCCAAATTACGAGTGCTGGATTTCAGATGCAGTATTTTTGGAGGTTGACCAATCAGAGTATCCGAACCGTCGCGAGGTTATTGATCTGGCATCCACTCTTCCTTTGCTGGAATCGACGCCAGAGATCGAATCTGTAGCGGAGTATTATGTTCAGAATTTTCTTATGCCAAAAGATTTGCTGGGTGATGCAGTTCATCTCGCGTTTGCTTCTTTCTTAAATTTTGACTATCTTTTGACATGGAATTGCAATCACTTGGCTAATGCCAACAAAAGAAAGCATATTCGCGTATTAAATGGGCGTTTGGGCTTGCGGGTTCCTGAGATTGTGACCCCGTTGGAACTTGTGAAGGAGGAAAATATATGAATGCAATAATTTTGCAGAAAGTAAAGATTCAAAAAGAGCTTTCCATGGAAGCGGGTTCAGTTTCAAAATATTTGGCATTGGCGAAAAAAACCGTGGACGCCGCAGAAAGTCGATGTGGCATCATTTTAAAGCGTGGCGGAAAATTGGAAGCTAAAAACTTACAAAAAGCATCTTCATCAGCTTTTTAGGAGAACTGCCCAACCTCTGTTGCTCCGAGCCTTCATGAGACCCACTTCTCAAACCTCCTCTCACCGAGCCACAAAGACACAGAGACAGTTTTAAATAACCACTGATTAACCAGATGAACACGGATAAGAAGGGATGGGCACGGGAGCATTCGCGGCGCGAATTGGGCAGGACAAAAACAAAAACTCTGCAAGCAGGCTTGCCCGATTTTAGCTTCTTTTCTGCCAATCCCAGACTACCGGGGTCATCGGTGCCCATCCGAGCCATCCGCGGTTTACTGATAAAGTTCAACGCTCACCCCTTGACTCTCGACGCTCGTCTCACATAAAACTTCCAATCTTCCGCCTACAGTTCGCGCTTCCGAATCCACGCCGCCAACTCCGAATCTTAAAACTTCCCATGTCTTTCCCTGTCCTGCTGTGCAGCCTTGTCTAAAGCCATGCTTTTCAATTCTCCAGCAGATTGTTTGAGAATTTTCCTTGCCCTTTATATAAAATCAGCGACTAATCAAATCATGAGCACCGAAACCATGGAAATTGTCACACTTTGCGAGGCACTTCCGGCTGCGAAGCGCGCCGAGGTTACCGACTTCGCCCGCTTCCTCCTCGAGCGCTCCACCGGTTCCTACGGACTCAACGCCAACGAACTCCACGCTGCCTCACGCCATCTCCATGCCAAAGCGCAAACCGCCCGCCGCAAAGGTCTATCCAGAGAATTTACCGGCGACATTAACAGATCTTTAATATTCTAATAGTTATTGACTTTTAATCCATGCTTACAAAGCCTAAGCTTTACCTTGAGACAACTATTCCAAGCTATTTGGTATCCAAGCCCAGCCGGGATTTAAGATTAGCCGCAGATCAAGAGCAAACTGTCGAATGGTGGGAGGAGCACCGTGGTCGTTTTGAGATTTTCGTTTCTGCTGTTGTCTTGCGCGAGGTTTCCAAAGGGAATCCAGAAATGTCCCAAAAGCGGGTTGATGCTCTTTCTGGCGTTCCTCTTTTGAGTCCTACTGGGGAATCTGAGGAACTAACGATTCGCTTGCTTGAAGAAGTCGTTCCGGAAAACGCTGCGGATGATGCTGCTCACATTGCCATTGCGGCAGTGCATGGAATCGATTTTTTACTTACATGGAATTGCAAGCATATCAATAATCGCTATACTACCAGAAAAATTGAAGAATGCTGCCAAAAGATGGGCTTCACCTGTCCTGTTATCGCGACACCTACCGAACTTATGGAGATTGAATTATGAAAGAAAATACTATTTTAAAGGAAATCCGCAAAACCCGGGATGAACATGCGAAAGAGCATGGCTACAGCGTCCATAAAATTTTCGAGCAACTGCGACTTGATACAGAAAAACTAAAATCAGAAGGCTGGCAGGTTGTTAATAAACAAAATTTGGCCTTGAATCATAAGTAATTGCTCCCCATTTAGCCTTCATCCAATCAAAGACCCAACCTTCAGAATTTTTTTTCGCCTAAAAATTCCCATCCCTCCGTGTCCCAGCGCCTCAGTGAGAAAACTATAATTTTGCTGCACCTTACGCCTACGCTTCATCTGGGCATCTCAAAAAAATGATTTTGCCGTCCATGATTCTTACAATTCTGTCTAAAAAACACCCCTTTTTATGAATCCAGATATCCGCTGGCGGCAACGCTTTGAAAATTTTGATCGGGCTCTTGGCCTTTTGCGCGAAGCTCTTGCGGATGGGCAGGAAAACCTCTCTCCATTGGAGCAGGAAGGAGCCGCACAGCGACTGGAATATACTCTCGAGTTGGCTTGGAAATGCATGAAGGATTATCTGGAGGACAGTGGAGTGACGATCTCACCTGCCACACCGCGCCAAGTTATTAAAGAAGCTTTTGTTGCAAAAATCATCAAAGATGGGCAAACTTGGATTGATATGCTCAACCACCGCAACCTCCTCTCGCACACCTATGACTTCGCCGTTTTTGAGGAAGCCATCCGAGCCACAGCAGATCGCTATCTTCCAACTCTTCAGTCGCTTCATCAGTTTTTGTCCAGAGAGCTGCAAAAATGACTACGCTCACCGATCGAGAAACCTCCCTTATCGGCTCCGTGCTCAACCAGCACCCCGAAGTCTCGCAGGTGAAACTTTTTGGTTCACGCGCCAAGGCTTGTCATACGCCTGCATCGGATATCGACCTCGCCCTCTGGGGAGTTGACGCCCTGCAAGCCGAATCCATCGCCGCAGAGCTTGACGAACTCCCGCTCCCCTACCGCTTCGATGTTAAAGCCTTCGAATCCATCAAACAACATTCCCTGCGAGACCACATTCAACGAAGGGGCATTGATTGGAAAAAGACACCGCTTGACTAAAAAATGATTCCAATCTTGTTCTTTCCAAAAATCTCTTTTTGTCTGAAATAGCCTTGCCTCCGAGCGCGAATCGCGCAAGATCAACGTTTTTGTAGAGCTTTCACCACATGAGCGCCAACTATTCCGATATCATTCTATGGGCAGTTTTTCTTTTTCTGAGCTACATCGGCTATGGGGCGGCTATAGTCCGCTTGCTGAATCTGGCGGAATTCAATGATTTTGGATGGGCGGCAAAGGCGGCGGTGGGGATGTCTGCTTCGATCGTTTTGGGTTCGGCGCTTATGGTTTTCAAGGCGGCGACACCGTTAGGGTTGGCTTCGGTGGCTCTCGTGGGCTTCGGTCTAGCGTGTTACTTTTTGTATCTTGAACTTAACAAAACCGAAATATCGACCTCCAATAAACGAAAAGGCAGACCCCCGGTTGCCAAAAAAGCAAATTATGCGTGGTTATTCCTGGTCATTCCTGCGGCGTTTGCATTATTGACATTTGCCACTTCGGTTTATTGGCCATTCCAATACGATCCGAACGATGACTGGATAGCCTATCTGGCGTTTCCGGAGAAAATTCTGCAGACGGGCACGCTGCTAGAGCCGTTCAGTCAAAGGCGGATTACGAGTCTCTGTGGTCATTCCATTTTGCTGGCCCAGATCATGATTGTGGCAGAGCCGGAAAGCGCACATTTATTGGATAGGGGCTTGGGAGCGATCCTGCTTTTTGGCATTCTGGTGGAGGCTACTCAGAAAACTGCACCAAGTTGGCAGTGGCTACGGGCTCTGTTCATTCTGGCTGCAGTTACGGTTTCCGTTCCCCGGATCAATACCAGCAGCACGGTGATCGGCGTCTGCTTGATGTTTGGCACTTTTTTCTCGATGAGAAAAATTCTAGAAACAAAAGACCTAGGTTGGAAGATCTGGGTTCTGCCAGCACTAATTCTAACTGGGGCATCCAGCTTGAGATTTACCTATGCCTTAACCTGTGGAGGCGCGCTGGCGGTTTATTTTTTCTGGAAAGCAATAACCTATCCACCCAGAGAATGGTTTCAGCAGATTTCGCCTCTTTTCAAAACCGGCATTATGACTTTTCTTTTTTTATCTCCCTTGATGATAGTCAGCTGGGAGTCTTCTGGGACACCTATATATCCTTTATTTAAAGGCAATCTTGTAAGCGAGTTTCAATTTTTCAACACAGGCAAAGGTTTCCTGTCAGATGCTGCAGTTGCTGTCCAGTTGATGTTGCTTCCTGAAATACTAACGATCTTAATATGTTTTCCACTTGCATTCTTTGATTTAAAAGAAAGAAGAAAGCTTTCTATATCCATAATCTTGATAGCTGTTGCGCTGACATTTTTGATTGGAATCAATGGAAGTTCGGCAGTCGTGACATGGACAATGGATTTCTACAGACAAGCATTTCCTATATGTTTCGTTGCATTTCTATATTTAATATGTTTGGCCCTATCGCAGGAAAAAGCTATTGGCTTTTTCAGTGCACCAAGCATGGCGGGGATCGCTCTTATTGTGATTTCAATGGCTCAATTTTCTCCCGCACTTGCAGAATTAAGGGCGAAAATTGCGGTTCTACCAACTCAGGAACAAGGATTCAGATTTAACTCATCAGCCTTGAAACCGTTTTATGATGAGCTTCAAAACCAAGTTCCTGCAGGCGAGAAAATTTTCGCTGTGGTGGATGCCCCCTATCTCTTGAATTACAAAAGAAATCCTATTTCAAATGTTGACAACATAGCCGGTGCAAGTCCTCCACCTGTAATGCCTTTCCACCAGGGACCCCAAGCATTAAAAACTTATCTGACCAAGCTTGGTTATAATTACATCCTAGCCGTTGACTTTGAACAGGCCGTTTTTTTATATAATCGAAAAGTAATGGACAACCACCCTCGTGAAGAATACAGGGCGTTCGCAAGAAAATATATTGTCGACTTTCTAAAAAGCATCGACTCAATATGCAAAGACCCAAGTATGGTTAGAAATTCAAATGCAAGGCTTGTGTGTATTGAAGGTAAATGATCTGATTTTTCAACCTGTTTTAACCGATTTTTTTATATCTACATAAAAAATATAAATCTCTTTAACTACGCGAAGGAGGTTTTTAATTTTCAATGCAGATGAGTTATTATGTGGTGCTTTAGTATGTGCAATTCCGCCTTGCTCGTAAGTTGCACCATTCTTGATTAACTTAACGACGATTTCCGCAAAAAAAACATAACCATTTGAAAATACATTGATTTTACTCATAAGACTCCTTCTTAAAACAGCGCCTTGGTAATATCTTATGTGGAGTCCAAAAAGCAGGTTTATAAGCTGAGTAAATGCGCGAGAACCTATTCTACGAAAAATAGGACGAATTTCAGGATTACTTATGTATGGAAGAAAAATGTCGGCACCTCCTAAATTAGAAATAGTATCCGAAATACTCGAAACAGAGGCGACATTGTCTCCAGCAACCATCATCACATATTCACAACGACTTTGGCAGACTGCTTTTAAAAATGAAGCACCCACACCAAGATTAGTTTGATTATCCAATACACGAATAACGCTATTTTCTGCGCAAATTGAATGCATTACTTGGCCAGTTTTATCGAAACTGCCATCGTTCACTAAAACAATTTCAAATTCCTTTACATGAGAGGCATCGACTGCAGCGATAATGGCGTCGACGGTTGCTTCGATATTTTTTTCTTCGTTAAGTGCGGGAACAATGAATGAAACAGATGGAATCATAAAGAATTGGTTAAGGCTTTTTAGGTTTGATTTCGCGTGCAGGCACACCTACAACGGTGGTTCGAGGGTGAATATTATTAATAACAACCGAACCTGCGCCCACGATGGCCTGTTCCCCTATTTCAATTCGGTTTATGATGGTTGCACCTGTGTGCACATGACAGCCCTTTCTTAATGTAACAAAACCTGCTGTGACAACGCCTGGATCAATTTGGCAACAATTCTCTAAAACATTATGATGGTCAATTTGAACTCCCGTATTAATTATTGAGCCTGGTAAGACCTCGGACTTGTATCCAATTGTGCATTGTGCATTAATCCATACCCCGGGATGAACAATGGCTTTTGACAAAATAACAACCGTAGGATGAATTGCTGAGACAAGCTCGATTCCATGTTTCTGGCAAATCTCAATTTGAAGAAGTCGTTCGGCGTTGTTCGGCGTTAATGGCAGAACCTTTTGAATGCCATTTTTAATCAAGTAACTTATCCAATCCGATGAGGCAATAAATGGACGCCCCAAAAAAAAACCCGAGCTTGGAAACTCTGTTCGCTGACATACCCTATTTTTGTTTTCGTTTTCGATATCCAATTCAAATGAATCCGCCTGCAAAATATAACACCTAATCTTATATCCAGTAACATCTTCAAACCATTCTGATACTTGGCCTGCTGACCCGTCGTGAAAACCCAAGATGGCAACATCCAAATCAGAATTAAATGGCTTTTGTTGTATTTTTTGCTTACGCATCGAAATGGTTTAAAAAAAAGATTGTCTTTTGTATATTTTGCAAAGACTGGTCTGGACCACAGGGCAAAAAAACTCCTTGATCTGCAAACACCCTAGAATTTGGAAAATTAGATTTGTTATTCAAATATGCAGCAGTATCAAGGTCAGGGTAAAACGGCCTAACTTGAATCCGGTGCTCATTTAGATACTCAACTAAACGACCCCTGTCCTTGCATAGAACTTCTATATAAATTGGAATTTCGCCTTGCTCAGTTTTTACATCTAAAAATTTAATTTGGGGATTTTTTAATTCTCTTTTGTAGAAAGCGTAAATCTCCAAAACGCTATCAATGCGCTTTTGTAATTTTTTTAACTGGGCCAATCCAATCGATGCTTGTATGTCCGTAAAGCGAAAATTGAAACCGAACCCATCAAAAGAGCAATTGATCAAATCTTGAATCCCATGAGTTCTTAATGATTTTAGCTTTTTGTATGTTTCTTCGTCTGGGGTGACCACAAAACCTCCTTGCCCAGAGGTAATTAACTTTGCAATTGATAATGAAAAACATCCTGCAAATGATTGCGTTCCCAAAAAGCCAAAGCTATTTCTGGAACAAAATGCCTGAGCGGCATCTTCAATAACTGTGAGACCTCGAGGGATACAAATGTTTTTGATTGCAGACATGTCAGCAGAGCGTCCGTTTAAGTGGACAGGAATTACGGCTTTTGTTCGTTGGGTGATTTTCCCTTCCAGTTGAGATACATCCAATGTTAAACCACCCTTAATAACATCCACAAGAACAACCTTAGCTCCTAATAAGTAAGGTGCATGAGCGGTAGCAATCCATGTTCGGTTGGGCACAATTACCTCGTCACCTGGACCCACGCCTGCCGCAATAAGCGCCATCAGAATAGCCATGCTTCCGCTTGTCGTGGCTACAACATAAGGGACAGATAAGATTTCCGATATGTTCCGCTCAAATTCAGCGGTTACCTCGCCTTGGCTTATGTTTTCATTCAAGATGGAAGTAGAAATTGAATGAATCTCTTCCTCTCCCAGTGAAGTGCGCCACCATGAAATCATTTTGTCCGGATTAGTCATTCAGATAATGGTGACTTCGGGGAAAAAAGTTAAAAATTTTGGAGGCTTACTTTTAGACCTATGGTGTTTGTTAAGAATCTGAGCCGCGTAGCGCCATGACAATATGACAACTAAATCCGGGGGGTTACATAAAAATTGTTTCTCAGCCAAATAAACAGGTATTGACATTCCGGGACTGACCAAACCTTCCCTTGCTGGGTTGTCATCCAATAGAGATTCGATAAATCGTCCTAATTCAAATTCATAAAGAACGGTGGTTACGCCGACCGAGGCACCAAATCCAGCAATTTGTTTTCGTTTGGATTTCGCATCTTCAAGAATAGAGTGCAATTTTTCTTTTGTTGCTGTTAGCTTGTTACTTAATTCTACAAAAGGCAACGGGGTATGGTAACCTAGCGAATTCTCCCTCTCAATCATATGAAAAATCGCTTTTGAAACCTCTCGGGATTTACAAGAATGCCCGATAAAACATCTAATCGAGCTTCCTTTTGAACGTGTTTCAACAACATCGAAAAGTTGCATACCCATGGAGTGGAAAAAGGTTTTCAGCGGACGAACAGAGTAATAATCAATGTGTTCGTGGTATATATTGTCAAAAACAATATCTTCAGCAAGATACTTAAGATATCCAGTTTCAAATACGAATACGCCATCTGGAGCAAGGAGTTGCTTTACAGCCTCAATGATCAATTTCACATCTGGCACATTTGCCATCACATTGTTGGCAACAATCAAGTCGGCATGTCCAAATTCAGACGAAATTTGAGCAGCAATTTCTTTTGAAAAAAACTCTGGCAGAGTGGGAATACCTTCTTCCGTTGCCTTCCTTGCGATTTCCTTAGCAGGGTCAATCCCGATTACCCTCATGCCCATGTTTCTAAAAGCGCGGAGCATTGTTCCGTCATTGCTTCCTATCTCTACAACGAAGCTTCCCGGCTTGAGGGAAAGTTTATTAGTCGTTGCTTCCGCATAATTCGCAAAGTGCTCGGTTAGTCCCAAAGAACTGCTGGTTGTATATATATAATCGCGGTAAAGATATGATGGATTTACAATATTACTTAATTGAACATGACCGCAAGCTTTGCACTGGCTCAGCGATAGGGGAAAAACAGGTAATTTTTCAGGCGATTCCTTTTTGGGAAGATATCTATCCCCTGCAGGAGTATCTGCGAGAGGCAAAACTTTAAGCAATAAATCCGAATCACATAGACGACAAGACTGTAATGGATTGCTATACAACATTGTAAGATTATAGGTTTTTGAGTGCCTTGATTTTTGTTTCAATTTCCTCCAGATAGGAGTCAACACCCTTTCTGTCCGAATCTAATGGTGCCCATGGAGCAAATTGAGTGTCTGTGCTTTGAAAGGGGCCAGAAGTTGCCTCGTAAAAAACAAGGAATTCGGAGCGAATTCGGAGCATATGATAAATAGGTTTGTTTAGCCTTTTAAAGATGCAGTTAGAATTTAATGTTACCACTTTTTCTAAATTACCAACATCTGAAAAAATAATTAAATCCACCTCACCCTCCAGAACCATCAAGCCTTCTTGTCTGTTTAAATGTCTATGTGGGCGAACATAGGCATCGCGGCCGTGAACAATGAACATTTCGTGCATAAGAGCATTCGGATTTTCATGGACGCATAGTC
>Ga0214921_10011761_pt1 | contig 10580 bp, 2 predicted proteins | sample LL1505_MetaG_FD_177992 | JGI IMG/M metagenome (GOLD analysis project Ga0214921, IMG submission 177992) | Freshwater microbial communities from Lake Lanier, Atlanta, Georgia, United States - LL-1505 | ecosystem: Environmental > Aquatic > Freshwater > Lake | place: USA: Georgia | collected 2015-05-28
GAAATACAATAGTTATGAAGAGTCCCCGCCATTTCTTGCTCTTCTAGCAATGTTTACATTCGTTGCAGAAACTATGATAGCTAGTGATGGATTTTCTTCAAATAATTATTATGGAAGATTGACAAACTTACTAGATGTTAAGCAAAGTAACAAAAGAAAAATAGAAGAAGGCTATAAAAAATGCATCGCAGAATTATGGCCACTTATAAATAACTGGTTAGAAACCTGGGATGGAATGCTCGGTTATCCAACAGCAAAATCAATTGATACGCGAAAATATGTAAGCGTATCAATTTCACAAGCATTAGTTAGGGAGCATGATAGAAAACTAATGCACAGCATGTTTAAAGATGAAGAATTGACACCAGCAAATAATATACAGCCTTCTGAAATGTTTGGATTAATGAGATATTGGCTAGATAGTAAACACCCAAATCGATCCATTACTAGGATGATCAATAAAGATAAAAATATTGCAGACAGAGTGGTAGAAATAGCGATTGATGAGTTGCAAGCGTGGGATGGTTTGATCGAAGAAAGCTCACAAAATAAAGGAATAAGTAAAATAAAATTAATGTTGGTTGCGGAATTAAGAAATAATCCTAGTGATGAGATAAATTTATATTTTTCAACCTGGACATATGAAGGTATATTGGCAGATAAAAACTACTTGCCAAGTAAAAATATTGAATTAGGAACGGCTTTTGATGAAATAACCGAAACTCTAACGCTAAAAAAATTAGAGGGGTTAAATTTCCTATCACTTGAGCCTTGGACAGAGATAAAACCTGGTGACGCTCTGCTATCAAAATTCATACTTGAACCAGTAAAAAGTAAAGCCCCCAATTTATATAGAGATGGCCATGAACTAAACATACTAGCTTTTCAGGATGAAGATAGTTTATACAAAGAGGTAAAACATGTGCCTCTTATGGGACGCTTAATGATCTTATGTCATGAATCGATAGCAAATAAAGTTAATACGCATTTGATAAAAGCAGCTACCCCAGGATTTAAAAAGAAAAATAGTGATGAGATTAATAATCTGCCAAACTTTTGGGTATTATTCACAGAAATTTATATTATTAATTCAATCGAAACTCCTGGCCTAGAGGCATTAAAGCCATTAGCTCAACGAACAATCGTATTAGACGGGGGTATTAAATTAGAGAGAGACGTGTGGCTTACAGGATTTCCACCGGAAATTCTTTTGGCTGAAACTATTATTGAGGATGAACTAAGTGTTTATATAGAAAAAGAGTTAGATTTTTCTGAAAATTCAAAAAAAATATTATTGGGAAATTTCAAGAAAATTATAAATATTGACTTGACCAATCAAAACATAATTGATGGAGACTATAGGATAACAGTACAAAATAATAATAATGAAATTCTTAATAAAGTAACGATAAAATTTAGATCAAGTAATTTTATAAGACCAAATGCTAAAATCGAAAAAGAATTAATTATTCATAGATTACGTAAAGGCTTTAGTTGGGGTGCAATTTCAGGGGAGTATCTCCATTTGAAAGAAGAAGTAGATGTGGGTTGTTCAGCAAATCAAATAGACGGTGCTAATATTGAAGAAGATTTTGAATTACAAGAAATTAGTATTGATAAAGAAACTATATTAACTAATAAAATAGAATCTAGCGAAGAAAATATAAAAATAAGTAGAAGGACATCATTATTGAGTGATCAAAAAGAAATTTCTTCATGCATTGGATTGGGCTACCATACCTGGTTATATGGCTACATCCCACCTTATACTAAGCCCGGTTATATGATTAAGGTTGAATGTAGCTCATGCGGTATAAAATTCATAGATAGATATAAAGTTAGCCATAAAAATACACCCGCCGCAAAAAATACGAAAGATCAAAATACTGAGCTAAACATAAGGAGCTCTAACCTACCAACGATATTAAGAAAAATAGAAATAAAAGACTTCAGACCAGTATTAGAGGCTATGAATTATTGGAAGGTGGGAAATCTGGCAAAAGTCAAACCTATTGTTAGTCAAATTACTGATGAATCATGGGTAATATCAGATTACTTATATGAACTTTCATCTTTTGGTTATATTAACTTTAAATTAGATATAAAAACTTTCAAGATCGATCAATGGTCAATCGCAAAAAATGTATTTGTAAAGATAAATGAGGAAGAGATTATTTGTACAGGGGGTTTTCCAGTGTCTAAATTGGATTTTATAAGGCTAGAAGTGGAAAAAATGAACGGAGTATATGAATCCGATTGGGGTCATCTAAGAGTACCTATTATCAAGCTAAAAAATATCACCGACAATAATTTAAAAAAGCTATCGGATATATTTTCAATTCCAATTATTGAAAATTATGGACTCAAATTACTAACGTTGCTTCCAAATATTAAAGAAATAATTAATGTATTACCTACAATTAAATTCCCATTAACTGAATTAGAGTTTTTTAATTATAAATTAATGAAATGGGAAGAGTCTGAAGATGTCCACTCAGTTGGTCTTTATAGAAGTTCAAAATTTGGTGCGAGATATATATTTGTTAACGAAGAAAATGTAGGTATCAATGAAGGGTATTTGGGTGATGTTAGAACAATGAAGCATTTAGTAGCACAGTACCTTGGAAAAACACTAATTTCATTCAATGAATATACTAATGAATTAACTGTCCCATTAGGTTGCGACCTTCCTTGTTTATATGAACGTGCCATAGTAGTCCAGTCTGGTTTTCAACCAGTCAAAAATAATGGTTTTAAAATTTATAAATTTATAAATAAAAATTTAGCATACGCACTTATTAGTAAATTTAAATGAGGTATTTATGAAAACTAATCCAATAGAAATTTATAAGCATATTAAAGATGCTTATTTATTGTATTTTGATACGGCATTTTGGCTCTCAAATCATAAAATATTAGAAGAAAGAAAGAAGTTATTTCTTCAAGATGGAGCGGTTTCTAGAGAGCCAATAATTGAAGCATTACTACCATATAAAAATACACTAACAATACATGAAGTTATTAGTAATTGTTCAATTAGTGATGAAGTAGCCGATGAATTAGGTAAGCTTGTATTTGGTTCGAATAAATTAATTAAATTAAGGCAGCATCAGGCCGAATCTTTAAATATTTCTTTACGGCAGGATACTCAAAAACCAAGAAATCCTATTATTACTTCAGGAACTGGATCGGGTAAGACGGAATGTTTCTTGTTGCCAATATTTGCAAGGCTTCTTATTGAATCTAAAAAATGGTCAAATCAAAGCTCGTTACATAAATGGTGGGAGTTAGATGCTAAAGAATATGACCATTGGAGAGATATGAGAGCCTATTGTTCTAATAAAAGACCAAAGGCTGTTAGAGCTATTTTACTATATCCAACAAATGCATTAGTAGAAGATCAAGTTTCAAGGTTAAGACAAATTGTTATGTCTTCCACCAATAATAATACTAATCCTGAATTCTTTTTTGGTCGATATACGGGTGTTACTTTAGGCGATAACAATGGTAGGCCATTAACATCCCGAGATTTCAAAAATGTTGCTGATGAAATTATTGAAATCGAAAAAGAATTCAAATCTATTACTGACGTTGAATTGAAGTCTCAGTTTTCAGATCCTAATTGTGGTGAGATGCTTACGAGATGGGACATGATTGAATCTCCTCCAGACATACTAATAACAAATTTTTCAATGTTAAACGTTATGTTAATGCGAGAAGTAGAGCAAGCTATTTTTGATAAAACTGCTCAGTGGTTATCCGAATGTAAAGATAATGAAATTACTATCGTAGTTGATGAACTTCATACCTATAGGGGCACGCAGGGTAGCGAGGTAGCCCTGACTATGCGTAATTTACTTCAGCGCTTAAATATTTCTGCTGACTCAAAACAATTAAGAATAATCGCTACAAGTGCTTCATTGGATGGTGAAAAAGGACTTGACTACGTTGAGCAATTTTTTGGAGTAAGCAAAAATCAGTTTGAAGTAGTGAAAGGTGAGACACTAAACGTTGGTGAGTTTAGAAGCTTGAATGATGAAGAAATTCAAGCATTAAATTCATCAGATGCTATCAATTCAAAATTATTAAATTCATTAGAGAATATTATTGCTGGAAATATTGTTGGTAGAGAAGGAAATGAAAAACCAATAGCAATTTCCGAACTTTCTTCGAAGCTATTTCCCAATATTAATAATAACGAAGCCATAGATAATTTAGAAAAATGTTTCAATATAGTATCAAATAGAATAAATAATAATAATAATGAACAACGTCCACGATTTAGATCCCATATGTTTTTTCGCCCAATTAGGGGAATTTGGGCGTGTAGTAACAGTCAATGCACTGAGGTTGATGATCAATATAAATCAGACGATAGAAAAATAGGTAAACTATTTAAAGCTCCAAAGGTAAGTTGTGGATGTGGAGCTAGGATTTTGGAATTAATTTATTGTGAGCAGTGTGGAGAGGATTTTTTAGGTGGATATTCTGATTCCTCTGGCTCTAATAATGATGAATGGTATTTAAATCCAGGCCCACTCAAGCATAGTAGTAATGAAGTGCAACATCTGAGTAGGCAATCATATGAAAACTACATTTGGTTTTGGCCAAAGAAAATGGCTAATTCAAAGTCAATAAAATGGACTCATACACTTCCAAGCAAAAAGGAAACTATTAATTTCTCATTTAGTTCAGCAAAATATGATCCTTTTACAGGTTTAATAAGTAAGTCTACTGGTAGGGATACTCCAAATAGTACCTACATGCAGGTATCAAATAAAAAATTAGATTCAGCTTATAGAATTCCTGCAATTCCACAAAAGTGTCCTCATTGTGAATCAGAGTACTGGAACGATCCACTTAATTATTTCACATCACCTATTAGAAGTCCGATACGCGGGCACTCAATGGGTACAGCCATTTCAACACAATTTCTTGCAGATAGGGTAGTTGATAAGCTAGGTAGACCCCATGGCGCATCACAAACGATTGTATTTACAGACAGTCGTGATGATGCTGCTAGCGTAGCTGCAGGTTTGGAAATGAACCATTACCGAGACTTACTTAGACAAGTCGCTAGAAAAGTAAATATATCAAGATCAGTTAGAAATAGAATGGATATTGCAATAGATTTCTTAAATAAAAAAGAAATTACACCTGAAGAAAATAATGTGCTTAATAAATTTAAAAGTGAATATCCTGATGTATTTATTTCACTTAATTTAAGTATTAAAAAAGTAGCAGAAGAAGATGATATTCAAAGAATTAAAAAACATTATGCATTTGAAAAAGAACTTAGTAGTGTTTATAGATGGAACGATCTAATAGTAGATGCTGAAAATTTCTTAGTAAAAATAGGTTCAAATCCAATTGGACCTAAATCAAGCTTTAAAAAATGGAGAGAATCTTTAGATTGGTGGAAGATATATATTGCACCTAATAATGAGTGGGATCGTATTCCTTTAAATTCTGCAACTGAAGCCAGGTATGAAAGATTGCCAATTTTGGCAACGGAGATTGCAAAGTCCTTTTACGATAGGGTAAATAGGGATTGGGAGTCTTTACAAATTGGTTATCTTGGATTTAATAAAAAACTATTGCCTTCAATTGGCGTTGACAATGAAATTGTTTACCAATTTATTCTTTCATGTATAAGAATACTAGGGCTCAAGAAGAAATATCAAGATCCTAATCCTAGTGGGTTTTTTACCCAAAATACTAATCCGCCTCAACAACTTAAAGAATATATAGAAAAATTCTCTTCTAAACATGGCCTTGATAAAGATAATGTAACAACCAGTATAAAAGATTTCTTTAATTTGAATAATATAGTTGATAAATATTGGCTTATTCAAACTTGTGATTTAGCAAGTTCTTCCCTGCATCTAATTACAGAAGGTGAAAAAATATGGAAATGTAATAAATGCGCAAGAATCCACATGCATGAGACAGCTAATATTTGTAGTAATTATAAATGCCTGTCAAGTGAATTCACTATTATTGATAGGTACTTAGATGCGGATTATTACGAATGGTTATCTAAGCAACCGGCTAATAGGCTGAAGGTTGAAGAATTAACAGGTCAAACCAAACCTCTTTCAGAGCAAAGATTGAGACAGAGATATTTCAAAGGTGCATTTCTTGGCAACAGTAAAGAAAGCAAATTGACGCACGGTATTGATGTACTTAGCGTTACAACGACAATGGAAGTTGGTGTTGATATTGGTTCTCTTGAATCTGTAATGCAAGCGAATATGCCTCCTCAAAGATTTAATTATCAGCAACGGGTCGGACGAGCAGGTCGTTCTGGGCAGCCTTTTTCGTATGCATTTACTTTGTGTCGAGATAGGACTCACGATGATTATTACTTTAATTTCCCTCAAAGAATGACGGGTGATTCACCTCCGCAACCATACTTGGATTTAAAACAAAAAAAAATAGTCATTCGAATTGTTACAAGTGAACTTTTACGAAGAGCTTTTTTAGCTTTACCAGCTGATAGGCGACCGAAAAGAGTTTCTTCAAGTACTCATGGTGCATTTGGTGAGGTAAGTGATTGGATACCAAAATATAAACAGTTTATTTTTAATTGGTTACAAAATTCAGCAGAGGTTAATAGTGTCGTTGAGAGATTGTGCGTTTTTACTGGTATTGGTAATGTAGAGTCTAAAGATATAGTAAGTACTATAAAAAATAATCTAATAAATGAGATTGATTCAATAGTCATTAATTCAGCACTCGTACAAAACGAACTTAGCGAAAGATTAGCTGTAGGTGGCTTATTGCCAATGTTTGGATTCCCTACGCAAGTAAGACCCCTATATATGCGTAAACCCAACGGTTTACAAGATGAAGAAAACTGTATAGTTAGTGATCGCTCTTTAGATATGGCTATTTCTTCATTCTCTCCTGGCAGTGAAATTTTAAAAGATAAACAGATTCACGTTGCTCATGGATTCGCTGCTTATAAAATTTTTCAGGGAAGAATTGTTCCTACTGATCCACTAGGAACTCCTCTAGATATTATTAAATGTGGTTCCTGTGGAACGGTGGAGATTAAAACCCCAGTATTAAATCTTGTTTGTAATATTTGTGGAAATAACAAAAGTGAATTTAAATTATTTCAACCATTAGGATTTAGAACTACTTATCAAAAGGCCATGGATTTTGACGACCAAGCAGAGCGAGGTCCTATGTTGGCCGCCGCACAAATCGCTGAAATAAATTCCGAAACTATTCCAAAACAAATACAGGGTTTGGAGATTTCTTCAACTATAAACGCAAAAATTGTTAATATAAATGATAATAATGGTAAGCTTTTTAGTATGTTTAAGGATGTGACGAATGGAACAATCAAAGTACTAGATAGCGGAATCTATTCAAGTAAGGCGCGAGATAGATATGGCGCATCATTGGAGCCCAAAATTAATCCTGACATTGTTGGTGCAATAGGTTGCGTGAAGTCAACTGATTTACTATTATTAACTATTAAAAGTAGTTCAATCTATGGGCCAGATCAAGTTATAGATATTAGACAAGATAAATTACCTGCTGGTAAGAGTGCTTTATGGTCGTTTGGTGAGTGCTTCCGTCTTGCGGCTACGACTTGGTTAGATATTAATTCTAATGAAATACAAGTGGGCTATCAAACAATTCAATTGGGTAGTTCATTTACAGAAAGAATTTTTCTTGCAGACTCACTTGAAAATGGCGCTGGGTATGCTACTCATTTAGATAGTTCATTTCATATTGATCAGATATTAAATCAAACTATTACTGAATTAAAAAATAAATGGGAAAGTTCTATTCATGAGTCTAATTGCGATGCATCTTGTCCAGATTGCCTCCGAAGTTATGATAATAGAAGAATTCACTCACTTTTGGATTGGAAGTTAGCCTTGGATGTGTCTGAATTAGCATTAGGACTAGAAATTGAGTGGGATAGATGGCTAAGGAACTCTGATAGTGTTGCAAATACATTCATTAAAGGTTTTAATAATATTAAACTAAATATCGAGCATAAAACTATTGGTGTTCTTAGTTGTTTAATTAATAGGCAGAAAAATATTGCAGTAGTTTTATCACACCCATTGTGGCGAAATGAAAGTCAATTTTGGCATCCAATGCAATCGTATACATTTAATTCGTTAAAAAATGATATGGCTAATGGGGAGAAAATTATTTTCATAGATTTATATTCTCACTCTAAAAAACCTTATCAAACATTTAAAGCATTAGTTAATAATGATTAAGTTGCTGGGATTTGAAAATTCTTCTGAGTATGGTGCAGCACAGAAGATTATAAATTCATTGATATCCCTATGGCCAGACCTAGATAAGAGTGCTGATGATAATATTTTAGTAATGGCTGGATGTAAGATATTCGGCTATGAAGTACAAGATATTGATATTGTTATTGTTGTTGACTTTCAAAGTAATCGACTCTTTCAGCCCTTACGCCCATTAAACTGCCAGCAAGATGGTGTTGTAGTTAGAAAGGATGTTTTTGTTAAAAATTTAGTTATAGTTGTCGAGGTCAAAAGTCATAGTCAAAACTCAGTTTATTTTGAGGGAATTAGTTCCACTGTTGTATATAAAAATGAAAAAAAACATGATGCTACTGAACAAAGTGTTAAGCAAGCACATACTTTAAGAAGATATTTATTCAATAATTTTAATGAAAACTATTTTGTAATCAATTTACTTTATTTTGAGAATTTGGAAGAATTAGATCTTCCTAAAAGGCCGCATAATATTATTGCTGGAAGATTAAGCGGAAGATACTTCCTTACTGTTGTTGCTGAAGTCTCTAAGCCATGGGTGCGTCCTTCAGATAGTCGCGCAATTATTTCTTCTTGCAATGAAGGAGCTATTAAAAAAGTATTTACCGCTCCAATTTTTAAAGTATTGAAGCCTACTATTCTTGATAGAAAAAAAATGGAAAGAATTTCCAATCAACTTGGCTTTGATAAAAAATGTTTTGATTCACTTGGCAATAAACTGATTATTTTAAGGGGTCAAGGTGGTACTGGTAAAACACTTTCTTTACTTCAGCTGGCATATAGAGCTTATGAAGATTTTAATAGTAGAACTTTAATATTGACTTATAACTTGGCTTTGGTTTCTGATATGCGAAGGGTTATGGCTTTGATGAGACTTCCTTCTGGAATTGAGGAGGGGGGCATTCAAATTGAAAGTGTTATGGCGTTCATGGGAAAGATTTTAAAAACATTTGGTTTTGTAGAAGAGGATATCGATTTTCTTGATCAGTATGATGACTCAATAAAAAATCTCTCTGAAACCTTGATAAATGAAGATTTCCCAAAATCAGAAATCATGTCCTTACTTAAGGCGTCTAATTATAAATTTGATTTTGAAAATATTATGATCGATGAGGGTCAAGATTGGCCAATTAATGAAATTAGAATTTTAAAGGCCTGTTATCCAAGTAATCATTTCGTAATCGCTGATGGAATAGATCAACTGGTACGCGGTGCAAGAGCCACATGGACTGATGGCATCTCACCTAATGAAACTAGTGTTTTTCCTTTACGGTCCAGCCTTCGAATGAAAAAAAATCTAGCAATTTTTAATAACGCTTTGGCTGAAGAGCTCGGACTAGAAGGTTGGCATGTTACTCCAAATGATGAAATTAAAGGTGGGCAAATTATTATTCTGAAAGAAGGGGATTCTTCATTCCCCAATTATTATAAAAATATTATTGATGCTGCTATTTCTGCTGGAAATTCATATATAGATATCTTATTTTGCGTTTCAAGTGATTGGGCCTACATAAATGAAACGACGGGTCTTTCGAAAATTTCTAATTTATTAGATTCTATTAATTTATCTTGTTGGGACGGAACTAGGGCTGACATAAGAAGAGACTTTCCAAGGGATACTAGTCACGCTAGAGTTGTTCATTTTGAATCTTGTCGCGGTTTAGAGGGTTGGACGGTTTTTTGTCTTGGTGTAGGAGACTTTCTAAACAAGCAGTTGCATATAACTAAGAATACATCTTTGGATGTGGCTTCTGGTCTTAGTAGCCCTGAGGAGCTAGCACGCCTAGCATTAGCTAGATGGGCTCTTATGGCTACAACTAGAGCTATTGATACATTAGTAATTCAGGATATCGAAAGCTGCCCTATGCTATTTAAAGCCCTATCAAATATTAATTTACGATATCCTGATATTATTTCTTGGCGTTAAATGGTTTTATTTAGGATTAACTAAAGAATTAGATTTACTGGGTCTTTTGAAAGTGCATTTGTAACTAAAGAACTGTTATTTTTATATAAGTAATTTTCGCGCATAGTATTTAATCCATATGCGGATATCAAGCTTATGGGCACATTTTTTCGGTCATATATTTCCTTTGCCCTTGTTGCGGCGCCTGATCCTATTAAGTGCGAGATATAGGCTACAAATTTCAGCTCAAGATTTCTTGATCCATATAATTCGCTCGCAGCATCTATATAGTTTGTAATTACTTTTCCCATATCTTGAGTTGGTAAGTCGTAGGTTTTCATAGATTTTGTATCAATGATCCCGCACAGATTTCTTCCTGTTTCCACAACGAA
>Ga0214921_10011763_pt1 | contig 10579 bp, 9 predicted proteins | sample LL1505_MetaG_FD_177992 | JGI IMG/M metagenome (GOLD analysis project Ga0214921, IMG submission 177992) | Freshwater microbial communities from Lake Lanier, Atlanta, Georgia, United States - LL-1505 | ecosystem: Environmental > Aquatic > Freshwater > Lake | place: USA: Georgia | collected 2015-05-28
CTCGGGCTTCTGCGTCAAAAGGGCGTCAGCTATCAGGAGATAGAAGCGGGTATGGACCCGGCCCTTCGTCAGGAAATGATGCAGCGTTCGGGGCGCTCGACCTATCCGCAGATCTTTATCGGCGACAAGCATGTCGGCGGTTGTGATGACATCATGGCCCTAGAGCGTGACGGCAAGCTGGATGCGATGCTCGCCGCATGAGCAGGCTGGCCATCGCCCTGATCCAGATGCGCACGCCCGCGACTCAAGCCGCGGCCTTGGCTCAGGCTGAACCCTTGATCCGCCAAGCGGTCGCCGATGGTGCGCAGTTGGTCCTGACGCCAGAGGGCACCAACCTGTTGCAGCGTAATCGCAACGCCATGTTCGCAGCCCTTCGACCCACGGAAGAGGATGTCTGTGTTCAGGGTCTGGTGGCCTTGGCGGCAGAGCTGAAAATTTGGCTCTTGATCGGATCGGCGCTGGTTCTGCGCCCGGATGGATTGGCCGCCAATCGCAGCCTGATGATTTCGCCTGAGGGTAAGATCGTCGCTTCCTATGACAAGATTCACATGTTCGATGTTGACCTGCCCACGGGCGAGCGCCATCGCGAATCTTCGGCCTATACCCCTGGAGAGGCCGCAACTTTGGTGGCCCTGCCGGAAGTAAAGATGGGTCTAACCATATGTTATGACATGCGGTTTTCTTACCTTTACCGGACCTTGGCCAAGGCCGGTGCAGGCCTGATCAGCGTGCCTGCGGCCTTCACCCGGCCCACCGGTGCGGCGCACTGGGAGATATTGCTGCGGGCAAGAGCGATCGAGACGGGCAGCTTTGTCTTGGCCCCGGCGCAGGGCGGCACCCACGAAGATGGCCGCGCCACCTGGGGCCACTCGATCATCATCGCGCCTTGGGGTGAGGTGGTTGCCAGCGTCGATCACGATGAGCCTTGCGTGGTCAGCGCTGTGCTGGATTTGACTGAGATCGCCAAGGCCCGTTCGGCCATTCCCGCCCTGATCCACGACCGCGCCTTTAGCGGGCCTGAACTATGATCCGCTACACGCTCGCCTGCGCCTTGGACCACGAGTTTGAAGGCTGGTTCGGTGCGTCGGCTGATTTTGACGATCAATCAGCGCGTGGCCTCATCGGCTGTCCAGTCTGCGGCTCGACCGATGTGCGCAAGGCCATCATGGCGCCTGCGGTGGTGGGGGCCAAGAAGGGCGATGTCAGCCCCTCGACTGCGGAGCATCAGGCCATGGTTATGCAGGCGATGGAAGCGGTCCGCGACCATGTCGAGACCCACTTTGACGATGTTGGTGACACCTTTGCGTCCGAGGCGCGGGCTATCCACGAAGGGCGCTCTGAGCAGAGGGGCATCTATGGGCAGGCCTCGCCCAAAGAGGTCAAGGACTTGGTCGAAGACGGCGTGCCGGTTCTGCCCATGCCGCCCAAACCGATTGAAAAACAAAAGCTCAACTGATCATAAGTCCAATCGATGATGGTCTTTGCTATATATTCTGATGGACTGATCTACTCTGTTAGGGGCAGCATTATTAGGGCTTTGCCTTCTAACATTTTGATATAGACTGCCCTTAGGTTCCTTTTCTCAAAGGACAGGGTCATGTCGATCAATGCAGTAGGGACGGCAGGTCCAGCCTATATGCCGGTGGTGGCACCGGTGCCGGTGCGCCCAGCCCTGTCGATTGACACGAACAATAGCCAGCGACTGCCGCCATTAACGCGCACTGAAAACCTCGCCCGTATGGAGTCGATGCTCGCCAATCAGATTCAGGCTGGCAGTTTGAACCAGAAACAGGCCAACGCCCTCTCGACCTTCTTTGCCAGCCTCGCCACCCAGACCCAGATGGGGGGCGGTCCTAAGGAACTGTCGAGCGCTGAAATTATCCGCAAAGGGCTAGAGGCGGAGGAAGAGGGTGGCGAGGAAGAGGGAGCGGTAACCAGCGCCGAACCTGGAACCGTCCGGCGCAAGAAAACCAGAGCATCACGGTCTCGCGCGGCCCTCAAGCCAGACCCTGCATTGAACGAGGCCTTAGCCCTTTTTGTTAAGAACCTGAAAGAGGCGCAGGAAAAGACCGCGATCTATGGGGCTTCGGCCCTGTCGCGGTCGATCGCATCGAATGAACCGATGGTTTTGGACGAAAACGCCTAATCCAAAACCTCAATCTGATGCCAGGTTCATAATTAATATCAACAAGTATTAAACTTTTATTAACCATACAAGTTAGGATCAAATTCAGGCCTCGCTGTTAAGCATGTGCTGAAGTAAGGGCCGGGGGGCGCTTGCCACCGAGGAGATGGTGATGTCGATCGCCGCGACCAGTTCTTCCATGATGCGCTATATGCCCATCGCGCCGACCCAGCAGACCGCTCAGGTCGCTCGGCAGGGTGCCCCCGCGCAGTCGGTTGATGGTGCCGCCCCGCCGCCACCACCCAAAGGCGCGGACAATCGTCAAAAGCTGCAAGATCTTCTCTCTCAGCAGGTTGATGCCGGCACCATCACGCAGGATCAAGCCACGCTCCTGAACGACTTTTTCGCCAAGGTCGCGGCCAAGGGTGGACCCAGTCGCGGCGGTCCCGGCGGCGACAATGATGGTGATAATGACAAGGGAGCCAAGGACGACGGCCCCGGCGGTACCGAAGGCCCGAGCGCAGCCGGTCGGCGTCCTCCGCCTCCGCCACCGCCGCCCCCAGCCGATCAAGCCGCTGCGACCGATACAAACGCCAGCACGCCCCTTAAGGATGCTCTTGACGCCTTCTTGAAGGCCTTGAAAGACAATCAGACCAAGGCCACGGCCTATGGGGCCGCGGTAGCAGCACCGCCGACCAGCACCGCCCTGTTTGTCGATAAGCAGGTCTAGACGAGGGCCGGTTTTAGGACCGTCATCATATAGTTCACATCGCTGTCGCCCGAACGCACCCACTTGCCGGTGAGGGGGTTGAAGCTGACGCCGAACGGGCCTTCGACCTGAACCGGTTCGCTAGCCAAAAAGGCCTGTAGCTCTTCGGGCTTGAGGAACTTGTTCCAGTCGTGGGTCCCGGCGGGCAGCCAGCGCAGGATATATTCCGCCCCGATCTTGGCCAGAGCCAGCGCCTTGAGCGTCCGGTTCATGGTCGCCACGATCATCAGGCCGCCGGGGGCGAGAAGCTGAGAACAGGCGCGCAGATAGGCCCCCGGATCGGCCACATGCTCGATGACCTCCATATTCAAAATCAGGTCAAAAGGTCCTGCGCCCTCTTCGAGCAAGGTCTCTGCGGTCGAGCAGCGAAAGTGAATGTCGAGCCCCTGTTCAGCGGCATGGGCAGAGGCGGTCTTGATATTGCGCTCGGACGCGTCAACGGCAGTGACGTCGAAACCAAGGCGGCTCATGGGTTCAGACAAGAGCCCGCCGCCGCAGCCAATGTCCAGCAGCTTGAGACCGGTGAAGGGTTGGCGCGCCGAACTGTCCCGGCTAAATCGCTGCAAGGCCTGATCGCGTATGAAGGACAGACGTACCGGATTGAACCGGTGCAAAGGGGCAAACTTGCCCTTCGGGTCCCACCACTCGGCCGCAATCCGTGAAAAACGTTCGACCTCTTGCGGATCAACGCTCCATCCTTGCGCTTGGTCAGTCCCTGGGGTTTGCATCAAAAACACCGTCCTGCATTGCCGTAAGGCCATTGCGCCGCTAGAACGCGTCGCCTCTTGTTGGAAATGGAGGGCTTAGGCCCATCTGGCAAGTCAAACGACGAAGGAAAGGCGAGCCGAACGTGTCGCGTCTGGTGATGAAATTTGGTGGGACCTCTGTCGCGGATCTGGAACGGATCGCGCGGGTGGGCCGACTTGTGGCGGCAGAAGTGGCCGCGGGCCATCAGGTTGCGGTGGTGGTGTCGGCTATGGCCGGTCAGACCAACCAGCTTGTCGCCTGGACCGATGGTGCGGGCGTAGCGGCTGAAGGGCTGGCCCCTTCGGATGATGATTATGATGTGGTCGTGGCCTCTGGCGAGCAGGTGACTGCGGGTCTACTGTCCATGACCCTTCGCCATATGGGGATCAAGGCGCGGTCTTGGATGGGCTGGCAAGTGCCGCTCCTGACCGACGACGCCCATGGCCGTGCGCGGATCGATGAGATTCCCCCGGCCAATCTCGAAGCCGCCTTTGCGGCGGGTGAAGTGGCCGTAATCGCTGGTTTCCAAGGTGTGACCCGTGATGGCCGTATCGCCACGCTCGGACGCGGCGGGTCTGATACCAGCGCTGTGGCCATCGCTGCAGCCATTGGCGGGGCCTGCGACATCTATACCGACGTCGACGGCGTCTATACGACCGACCCGCGCATAGAGAAGAAGGCGCGGCGGCTGGCTAAGATCAGCTATGAAGAGATGCTGGAGATGGCCTCGCTGGGCGCCAAGGTCCTACAGACCCGCTCGGTTGAACTGGCCATGGCCAAAAAAGTGCCCTTGCGGGTTTTGTCTAGCTTTGTTGAGCCTGGGGAAGCCCCCGGCCAAGGCACCATTGTTTGTGACGAGGAGGAGATCGTGGAAAAGCGTATCGTCAGCGGGGTCGCCTATAGCCGCGACGAAGCCAAGATCACCCTGTTTGGTCTGCCGGACCATCCGGGCGTGTCGTCGAAAATCTTTTCACGCCTGGCCGATGCCAACGTCAATGTGGACATGATCGTCCAGTCGCGGGCGCGGGCCACCGATGCGGCCAATATGGAATTCACCGTCGGCAAGCGCGATGCGGGCCGTACCATCGAGATCATGCGCGCCAATCAGGCCGATATCGGCTTTGAAGATGTGGCGCTGAACGAAGATGTGGCCAAGGTGTCCGTTATCGGCGTCGGCATGCGCAGCCATGCGGGCGTGGCCAAGACCATGTTTGGCGCCTTGGCGGAAAAGGGTGTCAATATCCAGGTCATCTCGACCTCGGAGATTAAGATCAGTGTCCTGATCGATGCCGCCTATACCGAGTTGGCTGTGCGGGCGCTCCATGCCGCCTACGGACTGGACCAACTCTAGGGCCCTTCGCCCATCACAGTCTCGTGCTTAGGGGCCAGCGTTCATGATCGCTGCGTTGTCTTTTTGTGCACGAGCCTGCTTTAATCTGCGCAAAGCGAGGGGCAGTCGGCCAAGTCGGTCGATTGTCCTGTTCGGTCATAAACCATTCGTTCAAATTGGCTAAAAGGCCCCGTCGCTCAAGGCACCATTTAGGGAACCATCGATCAATATGCCCACGCCGGGTCTAGCCATACGGGGTCCGCGCAGTCTTCTGCGCCAGATTCGCGAAGCGATGGCCAGCGGCGGTCCGGCGCAGACGCGCCTGAACATGGTCGTCCGGATCATTGCTCAGTCGATGGTGGCCGAGGTCTGCTCGATCTATCTGCGGCGTTCGACCAATGATCTGGAACTGTTCGCCACCGAGGGTCTGAACCCCTCTGCCGTGCACAATACCACCCTAAAGCCGGGCGAAGGTCTGGTCGGTGAGATCATGCGCCTGGGCCGTCCGCTGAACCTGTCGGACGCGCCGAACAATCCGAACTTCTCCTATCGGCCAGAGACCGGCGAAGATCCGTTCCATGCCTTCTTGGGTGTGCCCCTGCTGCGCGGTGGTCGGACCATCGGCGTTCTGGTCGTCCAGAACCGCACCGAACGGATCTATGCCGAGGAGGAGGTCGAGGACCTTCAGATCATCGCCATGGTGCTGGCCGAAATGGTCGCGGGCGGCGAACTGTTCAATGAGGCCGAACTGCGCAATGTCGAATTGGCTCCCCATAAGCCAGAGCGGCTGAAGGGCGCGAAGTTTGCTGATGGCCTCGCCTATGGCCGGGCCGTCCTGCACGAGGCGGCGGTCATGCCGTCGGACCTCCTGTCCGAGGATACGCCTGCCGAATCCTTGCGCCTGCAAACGGCCATCGAGGCCTTGCAGCTTCAGTTGGACGGTATGCTCGACGGCCATGGACTGGTCGGGGCCTCCTATGACGTGCTCGAAACCTACCGGATGTTTGCCCATGACCGAGGCTGGAACCGATCCTTGGAAGAGGCGGTCCGGTCTGGTCTGACAGCAGAGGCGGCGGTGGAGCGGGTGCGGTCCGAGCATCGGGCGCGTCTGGGTCAGGCACGCGACCCTTACCTGCGCGAACGTCTGCACGATCTTGAAGACCTCAATGACCGTTTGCTGCGTCACCTATCAGGCGATGGGGCGGCGGTGCGGGTCCTGCCTGAAAACGCCATCCTGATTGCCCGTAATCTCGGGCCAGCCGATCTGCTCGAATATGACCGCACCAAGCTCAAGGGCCTGTTGCTGGAGGAGGGCTCATCGGCCAGCCATGCGGCCATCGTTGCGCGAGCGCTCGATATTCCCTGTGTCGGACGCCTGTCTGGCCTGCGCGATCGGGTGTCTGAAGGCGATCCGGTGATTGTCGATGGCGAGTCCGGCGAGGCTTATCTGCGCCCCCGCGCCGATGTCATTGAGGCGGTCGGTGCGCGGATGGAGGTTCGGGCGCAGAGGCGGGCCGAGTTTGCGCGTCTGCGTGACACGCCGGCCATCACCCGTGACGGGGCCAAGATCAGTCTCTTAATGAATGCTGGTCTGGCCGTCGATCTGGATATTCTGAATGATACGGGCGCGGAGGGCATTGGCCTTTTCCGGACCGAGTTTCAGTTCATGGTCGCCGAGGAGTTGCCGCGCCTAGACGCCCAGACCGCCCTCTATGATCGGGTTCTGGATGCCGCTGAAGGACGACCTGTCACCTTCCGGACCCTCGATCTGGGCGGCGATAAGGTGCTGCCCTATCTGGAGGCGGAGCGCGAAGACAATCCCGCCCTAGGCTGGCGCGCCATTCGTATGGGTCTGGACCGCCCGGCCTTGCTGCGCCTGCAACTGCGCGCCCTGATCGCGGCCTCGCGCGGGCGGGAGTTGCGGATCATGTTCCCGCTGGTCGCCAGCGTTGAGGAGTTCCGCGCCGCGCGGGCTCTGGTCGATCACGAGATCGCTTGGGCAGAACGGCGAGGACGCACTGCGCCCGGTCTCTTGCGTGTCGGGGCCATGATCGAGGCCCCGGCCTTGATCTGGCATCTGGACGCACTGCTGCCCCTGACCGATTTCGTCTCCGTCGGTACCAACGACCTGATGCAGTATCTGTTTGCCGCCGACCGGGGCAATCCTCGGGTGGCTGATCGCTATGATCCCCTCTCGCCCCCCGCCCTTCGGGTAATGAAGGCGATCTATGATGCGTGCCACGAGAGTAGAACGCCAGTGTCGGTCTGCGGTGAGATGGCGGGACGGCCCCTAGAGGCCTTTGCCTTGTTGGCCTTAGGTTATGACCGCCTGTCCATGCCGCCGTCTGGCATTGGTCCGGTCAAGCGGATGGTCTTGTCCTGCGACCGCGAGGCGGCGCGGCGCGGCGTGCTCAACCTCTTGAAGGGGTCCGCGGGCTCGGTCCGAAATGAAATCGAGACCCTGGCGCGGAAGCTATCAGTATCCATTTAAGTCATTGTTTTGTAATATTTAGCATGATAATAACGTCACAGATTTGATCTAATCAAATCTTGATGAGGGCGAGGGTGTTCAAAGCTCGAATTTGCCTCATCTATTCGGGGCATTGGCGGATAATGGCATTGGATACTGGCCCGTCATCATCGCGGCTCGGCAACCAAGCGGGGGGTGAGCCCGTTTCGGTGCCCAGCGACGACGCTTCCCATGATCCTACCATTTTGACCTCGCGTACCAGTTTTACCATGTCTGACTTTGACCTCGCCCCCACCCTTGGCGACGGTTTGCGCGCGGCACGTGAATTTCAAGGTCTGACAGCGGTTCAGGTCGCCGAAATGACCCGCGTGCGCCGGGCCTATCTGGTGTCGATTGAGGGTATGAGGTTTGACGAACTTCCCTCACGCCCCTTCGCCTTGGGCTATGTGCGCGCCTATGCGCAGGCCTTGGGTTTAGATGAGGCGCAGGTGACTGAGCGGTTCCGCCGCGAAGTCCCAGACGAGACTGGTCCCCTTCGTGCACCGTCTGGTCTTCAGCCTCAGTCGGACCCTCGTGTTCGTTTAATCGCCATTGTCTCGGTTGTGGTTTTCGCGGCTGTTTTGATATGGAACATCGCCCAGCACGCCTTGACGGAGCCTCCTGTGCCCGCGCCGACCGTGCCGGATCTGGCCATGGCGGCTTCGGGTCTGCCGGCCAGCGATCAACACCTCTTAGGGCAATCAACGGTCAGCCTCGGGGAGCCCCTTGCTGCCCCTGCCGAATCCACCCTTCCAACCGCCTATGTCACACCGGGTCTGGCGGCAGCCACGGCAGCGGGGGGCTCGGTCGACGGGGCTCAAGCCAATGCCAAGGCGCTCGCCGCCGCGCAAAAGGCCGGAGGCGTGACGCCCTTGGCGCCAGAGGCCACCATTCCCGTGCGCGCAGCCTTCAACGCCCATGGCACAGTCTATGGAGCGGCACCCCAGCAGTCGGTGGTGACGATCCAAGCCCGCAAGAGCTCGTCGATCATCATTAAGGGCGCTGACGGGTCGGTCTATTTCGCTCGCCAGCTGGCGGCCGGCGAAGCCTATCGGGCACCGATGGTGGCCGGTCTCACCTTGGATGTGTCTGACCCGGTTGCCTTCGATGTCTATGTTAATGGCGAGTTCACGGGCAAACTTCCAGCGGCCGTGACGCCCCTGTCTCGCCTGGGAAATGTGGCTGCGACCTCTTTGGGCAATTGACGCCCTAGCCATGACGACAGGCTTGGGTTTTACCGTCAGACGGCTTAGTTATAGCCCATCATGAGTGCACACGATCACAGCGATAAGGGCCCGGATGCTGCTGGGCTGGCCCATGTCCGCCCCTGGCGGATGATTCAGCGCCGTCCGACGCGTAAGATCCGCGTGGGCTCGGTAGAGGTCGGAGGCGATGCGCCCATCTCTGTTCAGTCCATGACCAACACCCTGACGTCCGACGCGGGCGCGACCATCGACCAGATCCGTCAGTTGGAAGAGGCCGGTGCCGACATTGTTCGCGTCTCCTGCCCCGATGTTGAGTCCACGGCGGCCTTCAAGACCATCGTCAAGGCCGCCAAGGTCCCCTTGGTCGCCGATATCCATTTTCACTATAAGCGCGGCATTGAGGCGGCTCAGGCGGGCGCGGCCTGCCTCAGGATCAATCCGGGCAATATCGGCTCGGCGGACCGGGTGCGCGATGTTGTGCAGGCTGCCAAGGACCATGGCTGTTCCATCCGCATCGGCGTCAATGCGGGCTCGCTCGAGCGCGAGCTTATGGAACGTTATGGCGAGCCCTGCCCCGAGGCGATGGTCGAAAGCGCGCTCAACCATGCCCGCATCCTGCAGGACCATGATTTCCACGAGTTCAAGATCAGCGTCAAAGCCTCCGACGCCTTCTTGACCGTCGCGGCCTATCAGATGTTGTCCGAGGCTATCGACTGCCCGCTGCATCTGGGTGTGACCGAGGCAGGCGCCCTGCGCACGGGTACGGTCAAGTCTTCCATCGGGCTGGGCTCGCTGCTCTGGGCCGGCATTGGCGATACGATCCGCGTGTCCCTGGCCGCTGATCCGGTCGAAGAGGTCAAGGTCGGCTTTGATATCCTCAAGTCGCTGGGCCTTCGCCATCGCGGCGTCAATATCATCGCCTGCCCCTCCTGCGCGCGGCAGGGTTTCAATGTCATCAAGACCGTTGAGGCCCTTGAAGAGCGTCTGGCCCACATCGCCACCCCTATGAGTCTGTCGATCATTGGCTGCGTCGTGAACGGCCCTGGCGAGGCCCTCTATACGGACATCGGCTTTACCGGCGGCGGTAAGGGCGCGGGTATGGTCTATACGGCCGGAAAGCCCGACCATAAGATGGACAATGACCATATGATCGACCACATCGTCGAACTGGTCGAGGCCCGCGCGGCGGTCTTGAAGGCCCAAGCCTAGCCCCACCCTTGGCCAAATCGCGCCGATTAGGCTAAAGCAATCCCCCCGCCGTCTGGCGGTGCAGTTGGAGACCGTGCGTGCATCTTCCTCAGGCCAAGCTAGAGGCTGTTCTGGACCGCTATCGTGAGATCGAAGCCCGGATGGGCGCGGCCTCCGATGGGGCCGAGATCGTGCGCCTGTCCAAGGAACATGCCGAACTGCGTCCCGTGGCCGAGGCAGTTGAAACGCTCGCCCGTGCCCGCGCTGAGGCCCCGGATCTGGAAGAGATGATCGGCAGCGGCGATCCCGAGATGGCCAGCATGGCTAGGGACGAGCTCCAAGTGCTAAACGAACGTCTGCCGGTGCTCGAGCGCGAAGTGGCCCTGCTGCTAGCCCCCAAGGACAAGGACGAGAACGCTTCGGCCATTCTTGAAGTACGGGCCGGAACGGGCGGCGATGAGGCGGCCCTGTTCGCCGGTGACCTCTTTCGGATGTATCAGCGCTATGCCCAGCTTCAGGGCTGGCGGGTCGAGGTGGAGTCCATCTCCGAAGGCGATGCGGGCGGCTATAAAGAAATCATTGCCTCGATCAATGGCGACGGCGTTTTCGGTCGGTTAAAGTTTGAGAGCGGCGTGCACCGGGTTCAGCGGGTGCCGGAAACCGAGGCGGGCGGGCGTATCCACACCTCTGCGGCCACGGTCGCCGT
>Ga0214921_10011764_pt1 | contig 10579 bp, 11 predicted proteins | sample LL1505_MetaG_FD_177992 | JGI IMG/M metagenome (GOLD analysis project Ga0214921, IMG submission 177992) | Freshwater microbial communities from Lake Lanier, Atlanta, Georgia, United States - LL-1505 | ecosystem: Environmental > Aquatic > Freshwater > Lake | place: USA: Georgia | collected...
GTTTATTTTTTTTCTGATAGCTGGAAAAGTATAGCTGATAAAAAAAAAGTTTTACAAGTTAGAAATTTTATCAAAAATATTTCAGGTTTCAAAAAAAAAAAAAAAATTTAAAAAAAAAAAAATTTTAAAAAAAAAAAAATTTTAAAAATTAATAATTTTAACAAAAAAATTTTAGGTTTAAAAAAAAAAAAAATAATTTTAAGAAATAAAAATTTTGGTCTTGCAAAAAATCTTATTAATGGAATTAGTTTTGTTTTAAAAAAAAATAAAAAAATTATTGTTTTAGAAGATGATTTAGAGTTATCAAATAAATTTTTAAAATACATAAATACTGGGCTTAATATTTATAAGTACGAAAAGAAAGTTGCATCAATACATGGTTGGTCGCTTCCAATAAATTATAAAAAAAATATACCCGATTATTTTTTTATCAAAGGTGCTGATTGTTGGGGGTGGGGAACATGGAAAAGAGCATGGAAAAAATTTAATCCAGATGGAAATGAGCTTCTAAATAAAATTAAGTATCTGAATTTAGAAAAAAAATTTAATTTAAATAATTCTTTTAATTATTTTAAAATGCTCAAAGATCAGGTCGAAGCAAAGAATAATTCTTGGGCTATTAGATGGCATGCATCAATGTTTCTACAAAATATGTTAACTTTATATCCTAAAATATCTTTAGTTCAAAATAATGGCACAGAATATGGAACGCATAGTAATTTTGACATCTTAAATCTAGGAAAGAAATTTATTGAAAAAAAATATAAACCAATTTTAAAAAGGGAGGTCAAAGAGAATGATCTTGCTAGAAAACAAATAGAGTTTTTTTTTAAAAAGAATTATTTGTTTAGAATTAAAGAGTTTCTAAAAAATTTTGTAATAAAAAATGATTAAATATTATCTTAAATTAATTTTGCCAAATTTTATTATTAGAAAGGTAAATCAACTCTTCAAAAGAGATATCAGATTTATAGGAAATTATAGAAATTGGAATGAAGCTACTGATAATTCATTGGGTTATAATAATAAGAAAATTTTTCAAAAATCTAAAGAAAGTTTTTTGAAGGTTATTAGTAAAGAAGCAAAATATGAAAGAGACTCCGTATTATTTTATTCTGAGTCAATGAATGACCTTTTAATTAATATTCTAAATAAAATTCAAAAGGAGAAAGAGGGATGCTTAAATATCTTAGATTTTGGTGGTTCTTTTGGGTCCACGTATTTTCAGAATTATTCTGTATTAAAAAATAAAAATAAATTTAACTGGGCAATTGTAGAGCAAGAAAAAATAGTAAAATACATAAAAAAATTTAAACTAGAAGATAATTTAAGTTTTCATTTATCAATTAAAAATTATATGACTAAACAGACACCAGATGTTGTTTTATTCTCTAGTACAATTCAATATTTAGAATTTCCTTATAAAGTAATTAATTATTTATTTAAAAATAAAATAAAAAATATTTTTTTTTTAAAAACGCCATTTTTTAAAAATAAAGAATTGATTAAAGTACAAATTGTCCCTAAACACATTTATGACGCTAGTTATCCTATTAGAATTTTCAATGAAAGTAACTTTTTGAAATTATTTAGAAATAATAATTATAAAAACAGAGTTCATTTTTTTCCTGATGAAAGATTTGGAGATATTTTTTTTAAGAACTTCATATTTGAATTGAATAATAGTAATAATTAATTTTAAAAATAATCTTTGATTATGGCAAAAATTTTCAAAATACCCTCATATAAAGACAGTAGAGGAAGCTTGTCAGTTATTGAAAAATTTATACCATTTAATATTAAGAGAGTATATTTTTTATATAACTTAAATAAAAAAACCAGGGGCAAGCATAGACATAAAAAAAACAAGCAATTTTTGATCTGTTTATTAGGTAAAATACAATTAAAAGTAATTAATAAAAAGAATACTAAATTTTTTAATTTATCAAAACCAACTCATGGTATTTATTTAGCACCACAAGATTGGCATGAAATTATACCAAAAAAAAGAAATTCAATTGTTCTAGTAATTGCTTCAAGTTTTTTTGATAAAAATGACTATTTAAATGAAATATAAAAAAATTTTTTTTGAGAATTTAGCTAAATCAAATTTTTTTTTCACGAAAAAATTTAAAAATAATTATAAAATTTTTATAAAAAATGGAAAATATATTTTATCAGATTTTGTCCAAAGATTTGAAAATGATTTCGCTAATTATCATAAATTAAAATTTTGCATCGGTGTAGGCAATGGTTTAGATGCGCTAACTATTTCATTAAGATGTTTAAATCTTAATCAAGATTCAGAAGTTTTAGTTGCTGCAAATAGTTATGTTGCATGCATAATGTCAATTATTAATGCTAACCTTAAACCAGTTTTAGTTGAACCAAATATTCACACTTACAATATTGATATTTCTCAAATTGAAAAAAAAATAACAAAAAAAACAAGAGCTATTATGGCAGTAAATATGTATGGCAAGCCTTGTGATTTAATTAACATAAAAAAAATATGCAAAAAATATAATTTATATCTAATTGAAGATTGCGCTCAGTCTCATGGAGCAACAATTAATAATAAAATGTCAGGCACCTTTGGTGATTTAGGTTGTTTTAGTTTTTATCCTACAAAAAATTTGGGGAGTCTAGGAGATGCAGGTGCCATTATATGTAATAATAAAAATTTATACTCTAAGATTAGAAAAATTAGAAATTATGGTTCAGAAAAAAGATATTATAATGAAATTCAAGGTATCAATAGTAGACTTGATGAATTTCAAGCTGCTTTTTTGATTATAAAACTTAAGTATTTGAATAAAATTAATAATCATAAAATAAAATTAGCAACTATTTATAACAAGTATTTAAAAGATGACTTTGTTAAACCTTTGCAGCAATTAGGCGTTAAGGACGTTTATTACATATATAATATAAGACACTCAAAAAGAGATAGACTAAGAAAATTTTTACTAGAAAGAAATATTTTTACCGATATTCATTATTCAACACCTCCATATAAACAGCCTTGCTTTAAAGGAATTTTTAACTCTAATTTTCCTATTTCTGATATAATTCATGAAACCACTCTAAGTTTACCTATTTCTTTCGCTCATACAGAAAAAGAAATATATAAAGTAACAGAGGTTCTAAATAGTTTTAAATGAAAGGTATTATCTTATCAGGGGGGGCAGGAACCCGGCTTTATCCTTCTACTACTGCAATTTCTAAACAACTAATCCCTGTTTATGATAAACCAATGATTTATTATCCTCTATCAGTTTTGATGTTAGCTGGAATTAGAGAAATTTTAATAATTACAACGGTTAAAGATCTAAAAAGTTATAAAATATTATTAGGTAACGGTTCTCAAATTGGAATAAAAATATCCTATAAAACCCAAAAAAAACCAAAGGGTTTAGTTGATGCTTTTAAAATAGGAAGAAAATTTATTGGGAAAAGTGATGTTTGTTTAATTCTTGGAGATAATATTTTTTATGGAGATGGATTAATTTCTTACCTGGATCGCTCTATTAATATTGTAAAACAAAAAAGTAACGCTGTCATATTTACTTATCCAGTTTCAAATCCAAATAATTATGGAATATTAGAAACAAAAAATAATAAAATTACATCAATAGTTGAAAAACCTAAAAAAACTAAATCAAAAAAAGCGGTAGTTGGAATTTATTTTTACCCAAATTCTTTACTTAAGTATGTTAAATCAATCAAACCTTCTATGAGAGGCGAGTTAGAAATTACGGATTTAAATAATATTTGTTTAAGAAATAAAAAATTAGAAGTTCAAGAAATGGGCAGAGGTTTTTCATGGCATGATGCTGGATCGCCAGATAATTTGCATGAAGCAAGTCAGTTAATGCAAATTATAGAAAAAAGAATCGGCTACAAAATTGGCTGTATTGAAGAAATCGCCTTCAGAAATAATTGGATTAATAAAATGCATTTAAAAAAAATTTTTAAAAAATACATTAATTCAGAATATGGAAGTTATTTAAAAAGACTTATTTAATTTTAATGAAAAATATTATTGTTACAGGTGGAGCTGGATTTATTGGATCAAATTTTATAAAAAAAACAATAAATAAAAATTATAATATAATTAATATTGACTGCTTAACCTACGCTTCTAACTTAAGTTATCCTAACAACTTAAAAAATAAAAAAAACTATTTTTTTTATAAAACTAATATTCTAAATCAAGAAAAAATAACTTATATTCTAAAAAAATTTAACCCTTTATATATTTTTAATTTTGCTGCTGAAACGCATGTAGATAATTCAATTAAAGACTCAAGTGTATTTATCAATACTAATATTTTAGGAACTTTTTCTTTATTAAATGCAGTTTTAAAAATCAAAAATGATTTGAGTAAGAATTTTAAGTTTATTCATATTTCAACAGATGAAGTTTTTGGAGATACATCTAAGTTAAAAAGAAAAAGTTTAGAAAGTGATGCTTATAATCCTAGCTCTCCTTATTCTGCCAGCAAAGCTTGTTCAGATCACTTGGTAACTGCTTGGGGTCGAACTTATAAAATACCTTATAACATCACCTATAGCGCAAATAATTATGGTCCCAATCAAAATGAGGAGAAATTTATACCCGTTATTATTAGAAGTATTATTAATAATAAAAAAATACCCATTTATGGCAATGGTTCCCAAATGAGAGATTGGATTTATGTAGATGATAACATTGATGCCATCATCAAAATTGCAGAATATGGAAAAAAAAATGAAAAGTATAATATTAGTGCTGATAATTTGTTATCAAACAATCAACTAGTTAAAATTATTTGCAATATTTTAATTAAAAAATTTAATTTCAATAAAAAAATTTTTAAATTAATCTATCACATTAAAGATAGACCGGGGCATGATATTAAATATTATCAAAATTCAAATAAAATTAAAAAATTAGGCTGGAAAACTAATCATAACATTTTTAGAGGGTTAGAAAAGACAATATCTTGGTATTTATCAAAAAGTGAAAAATTAAAAAAAAAATATATTAATTTATCATGAAAATAATTAATGATTTAAAATCAATTTATACAAGAAAAGAATTTTTTTTTTTTATTATAATACTTCTAGGAGGTCTAATAGTCACTTTATTAGATCTGATTTCTTTTATTTTTATTATTCCAGTATTTAATATTATTTTTTTAAACCAAGATATAAATTTTTTTAAGATTAAAATTAATGTAATTGATACTAATATTAAAATATTAGTAATAACTATTTTTTTATTATTATTTATTCTTAAGAACTTTTTAATTATTTATTATAATTATTTATTTGCAAATTTTTTTAAGAATATTAAGATAAAAATTTCAAATAAATTATTTAAATTATTTTTAAATCAAGAGTATATTTTTTTTTTAAAAAAATCCTCCAAGAATCTCCTTCAAAAATTAAAAGATGATGTTTACGGCCTGGATGTTTTATTAAATGCTTTCGTGATATTATTTACAGAAATATTATTTGTGATTGGTATTTTAAGTCTATTATTTTTTTCTAATAATAAAATCTTTATGTTAACTTTTTTTATTTTTTTTATAGTAGGAATTATTTATTTTAAATTAGTAAGAAAAAAAATAAAAGATTGGTCTTATAGTTACCATCGGTCTATAGGAAACATAAATAATATAATTCTTGAAGGAACGAACGGCTTTAAAGACATAGTTTTTTATAATTTGAAAGATAATTTTTTTAATGAATTAAATTCCAATACTTCCACTGCATATCACCGTTTAACTAGATTAAATTTTTTAAACCAAATTCAAAAATATTGGTTAGAAATTATTGGTGTAATTATAATTTGCTTAGCGCTATTCTACTTTGTAATTACTAGTTTTGATATTTTTAAAATATTGCCAATTTTAAGTTTATTTATAATTTCAATATTTAGATTGCTATCTTCATTTGGCAGGATTTTTTCCCAAGTTCAAAATATAAAATTTTATTACCCATCGCTTGATTCCATTAAAAAATATTTTGAAGATCTTCAAATAAAAAAAAAAGTTATCCCCGATAAATATTTTAAATTTAATGATAGTATCAAATTTCAAGATGTAAGTTTTAGTTATTCCTTTAACTCTCCTCCTATTTTAAAAAATATTTCTTTAACAATTTATAAAAACGAGTTTATTGTTATTTTGGGAAAAAATGGATCAGGAAAAAGTACATTTTTAAATTTAGTTTCAGGTTTTTTACAACCATCGAATGGTAGAATAGTTGTTGATAGTCAGTTTGATTTATTTTCGAACAAAGATTCTTTTATTAAAAAAGCGTGCTATGTTCAGCAAAATATTTTTTTATTAGATACGAATATTATTAATAATATAGTTTTAACAGATGACAAATTAATTGATCATACTAAGTTAAATCAAATAATAAAACTTTTGCAGATTGAAGAATATTTTAAAAATTTACCATATCAATTAAATGCCAAAGTAGGTATAAATGGTTTGAAATTATCCGGGGGTCAAAAACAATTAATTTCGCTAGCAAGAGCTTTATATCGAGATACGAGCATTTTATTTCTAGATGAGCCTACTTCGGCTTTAGATAAAAATATTCAAAATTTATTTATCAAAGCACTTAGTTTTTATAAAGGAAAGAAAACTATCCTTCTTGTCACGCATGACGTTGAAAGTTTTTCTGGGTATTATGATAGAATTATTAATATCGATTCTAATAAAATTTTAATATCCTGATAATAATGTCGCTGAATTTTTGTACATATTTTGATAAAAATTATTTATCCAAATTTTTAGTTTTAAAAGATTCGATTGATAAATTAAATAATCAATTTATTTTTTTTGTTTTGGCTTTAGATGATTTTGTAATAGATTTTTTCGGAAAAAATAAAATAAAAAATATTCAATTAATTAGTTTAAAAGATCTAGAAAAGGAATATAGAGATTTAATAGTAGCCAAAAATAACAGAAGTTTAATTGAATACTATTTTACATTATCGCCCTTTTTACCAAGATACATATTCAAAAAATTTAAATGTAACAGCATTACATATGTAGATAGTGATTTTTTTTTTTTTAAAGATCCTGCTAAATTATTTTTACAAAACAGCAATTCTAGCATTACTTTAATTAATCAGAAATCCGATTCCAAGTATGGAATATTTAACATGGGTTTAATTTTTTATAATTTTAATTTTTCTGAAACTTTAGAAATTATAAATACTTGGTCAGAGCAATGCCTAAATTCTTGTTCCGATATTCCAGATATCAAAAATAATACTTACGCAGATCAAAAATATTTAGATGAATGGATTATCAAATTAAAAAATGTTAAAATTTTATATCCTGAATTCTCAGTACTTTCGCCTTGGGATAGTAATAGTTTGATTGAATATAATATTGATAATATTTTTGCATTTCATTTTCATGGTTTTGAAATTAATAATAATTTTTTTAACACAGGATTTAGTAATTACAACAAAAAACCCTCTAAAATAATTTTACATAAGATTTATTACCCTTATACAAAAAAAATTTATTCTAAAAACATGGAGTATAATTTAATGAATAAATCTATAAGAAATTATTCTAGTGATAATTTTATAAAATTAAGAAAATTAAAATCGATTATTAAAAAATTTTTATATCAAGATTTTTATAAATTTAATCAAAATAGTAATTTATGTATGTACTAGGCTTAAACGTAAGACATGGAGATTCTTCAGCATGTATATTTAGAGATGGACAGTTAATAGCTGCGGTTGAGGAAGAAAGATTTGTTAGAGTAAAAAACACTAGTCAGTTTCCAATAAATTCAATTAAATATTGCTTAAACCAAGCCAGTGTTGGAATGGATGAAATTAATTATGTAACTCATAATTCTAATTTTATTTATAATACTTATAGTAAATTTTTTTATTTTTTAAAAAATTTTTTAATATGTCCTTATAATTTTTTTTATTTATGTTCTAACTTTTTTTCTAAAAAAGTAATAATTAAAAATCAAATAAAATTATTCTTTGGAAATAAATGTAAATTTAAAGTTATATCTACACCACATCACCTTGCACATGTTTTTTCAGCAATCGGTCGTCCAATTTCTGATGCAAGGACTATAGTTTTTTCTTTTGATGGATCAGGAGATTTTTCAACAATAGAATCTTACCTAATTAATAATACAAATCTTAAATTAATAAAAAAAATTTTTTTTCCGCACTCTTTAGGGTTTTTATATACAACTTTTACACATTATTTGGGTTTTTTTAATTATGGAGATGAATATAAAGTTATGGGCCTATCAGGTTATGGAAAACCAATTTATTATAAAAAAATTATGCAATTAATCAAAAGTATAGATCCGTTTATGCTAAACATGAAATTTTTTAATGTTCCAAAAATGAATTACTTAAGTGGTAAACCGATTATTGGAATACATTTTAATGATAAATTTATTGATCTATTCGGAAAGCCGCGAAATAAAGGTCAAAATGATGATTTAGTAGATGAAATATATAAGGATTATGCTGCATCCATTCAAAAAGTATTTGAAGATATCGTCATCTCTAATTTAATCAAATTAAGAGATAAATATAGTGCCAAAAAGCTTTTTCTTACAGGTGGCTGTGCTTTGAATGGCTTACTTGCATTTAAAATAGTTGAGAGAAAAATCTTTGAAGACGTAAAAATTAACTCAAATCCAGGTGACGGTGGTGGAGCGATCGGCTCTGCATTAAAGTTTTTGTTTGACAAAAATGTTAAAGTTAATTTCGCAAATATTAATAACAATGCATTCTTTGGCCCAAGTTATGACGATCAATATATTGAAAAGCACATAATTAATAATATTGTAAACAAAAATATCTATAGTGTTAAATTGTATAAAAATTTTAATGATTTAGCATCTAGAGCTGCTTTTTTAATCAAAGAAAAAAAAATAATTTTTTGGTTTCAGGATGCAATGGAATGGGGACCTAGAGCTCTTGGCAACAGAAGTATTTTAGCTGATCCAACGGATAAAAATATTAAAAATAAATTAAATACAAGCATTAAAAAAAGAGAATTATTTAGGCCATTTGCGCCAGCTGTAATGGCAGAGTTTGCTAATGATTATTTTTATATGAATGAAATGCAGTCACCATTTATGAATATAATTTTTAAAGCAAAAGAAAACACTAAAAATCTATATCCAGGGATTGTGCATGTCGATGGGACCTCTCGTGTACAAACTGTAAGTGAAAAAGAAAATAAAAAATTTTATAAATTAATAGATGAATTTTATAAAATTTCAAATTGCCCAATTCTAATTAATACTTCTTTAAATATAAATGAGCCAATAGCAGAATCCCCAAGCGATGCTTTTTATTTTTTTTGTCAATCTAACGCAGAATGCATCGTATTAAATAATTGGCTAATAGAAAAAAAATAATTTAAATGTTAAAATTTTTTTTTAAGATAAAAAACGAATATCAAATAAAAAAAAATAAAAGTTAAAATTATTGATATTTGCGAAATATTTAAAATTTTACTCATTGAAATTGGGGTTACAATTAAAATGAAGTGTATCGTTAAAATTGTTTTTAATGAAAACTTCCAGTTTAACAATAAATGATGAAGGTGCATACGATCTGGTGAAAATGGATTTTTCTTATTAATAAGCCTCATGGCAAAGACCCTTAGCATATCTAATCCTGGCAGCATCAACACGATAAAAATATTTTCAACTGGAAAATCAATTTTTGATATTTCCTTGTTATAATTTAAAATTATATTCAATCCAATTAAGCACCCTAGAAATAATGAGCCCGAATCTCCTAAAAAAATATTTTTTTTTAAGTTAAGGTATAAAATGTAAATAAGAGATATGATTATCACCATGTACAAAGGCTCAATATTCTGAAAAGTAGTGATTAGCCAAGTTATAAATGTAATTGAAATTAAGATGCATAATCCATCAATGCCATCAATTAAATTAATAGCATTAGTTAAAAGTAATAAGCATAAAATCGTAAATGGAATGCTTAAATAATTTAAATAAAAATTTTTATTAAGTGTTGAAAAATATATTTTATTAAGTCGCAGATTTGGATCTAAACTTATAAATAAGTAGAAAATAGCAATTAAGATTAAAAATTTATATTTATAAGAAACTCTTTTAACGTCATCTATCAATCCTAAAATTAAACAACATAAGCAACAAGCGAAAATAATAAAAGAAGTTTTGTTTAAATCATGTAAAAATATCGAATATAGATTTATTAAAAAAAATGATGAAAAAGCCATTATTCCCCCCAATAAAGGAGTTGGCTTTTTATGTAATTTTCTAATTCTGTCAGGCTTGTCTAGAAGTTTAGTTTTTTTTGAAATTTTTTTTTTATATTTATTAATTAAATAAATTATTAATAAAGAAAATATTGTTAAACTAAATTCAAGCATTTTTTTTTATTTTAATTTAGTATAAGCAAGATTAAAGTTATTATATGTATATATAATGAAAAAACAAGTTACAAATTTTTTTATAGATAGACTTCTTTTATTTTTAGTATTTTTTTTTCCTTTGATTATCGTTCTAAGAAGTGCCG
>Ga0214921_10011766_pt1 | contig 10578 bp, 10 predicted proteins | sample LL1505_MetaG_FD_177992 | JGI IMG/M metagenome (GOLD analysis project Ga0214921, IMG submission 177992) | Freshwater microbial communities from Lake Lanier, Atlanta, Georgia, United States - LL-1505 | ecosystem: Environmental > Aquatic > Freshwater > Lake | place: USA: Georgia | collected...
AGTATTCTGAGCCCCTCAAGATTAATACTCTTAATTAGATTTTTACCTTTTATATCTAGGCGTGCAATGAGTCTAGTGTTAGCCACAATAAGTATCCCTAGCAATCCTATTCAAGGTACTAGATTCTTCTTGAGCCATAAAGAGGTTTTTTTATCTCCAGGATTGCATGTGGCTGTCGAAACATTAATCCATTTGTAATTTGCAACTTGCCATCAATGGTTTTTTCAGTCCAACTTCTAACTACGTCCTCTCTTCTTTCTAGCTCCCTCGTCATCTCAAAATCACAAAAACTATACGAGTCGACGAGTTTTGTCTCGACGGATTGCTCTAGAAAATCAGCGACAGATTTCTTAGAGAAAATGTTCCATCCGGATTCGCGAACTCCAGATGAATAGTTGTCTGATAAATTGTATTGCACGAATACATTGATTGGAAAATCGTTGAATAACGAGTGTATGAAAACTGTTCCTCCGGGTTTGACCCAAGAAATTAAGTTGTTTATGACTTCTTCGAATGTATCAAAAATAGATAGGACTCCCGTGCAAACAACAACATCAAAAAGATTTCTTAGTGATACATTTTTGTTTTGGATATCCGCCCTAAAGAATTTGCAACCATTTACTTGTAATTCTGCTTTTTTCACTAGATCTGGTAGTAAATCAAATCCGGCTACGTGACTGTAAGGAAAATTCTGTTTTAGGACAAAGGCAAACTCTCCAGCCGCACATCCCGCGTCCAATATTGAATCAATCTGTTTTTCATTGACTTTTTCCACCTGTTTAATTTTTTCAACTATTTCTAGATGCAACTGTTTTGGATCTTGGTATCTGTTTTCTTCTAGGTAGAGTGAATCATGAGTTCTCACGATTTTAGTCAAGTTAGATTCTCCTTAAATTATGATCAATTACAGGTCGAAGATTGGTTTGCGAAGTTTCCATTCCCCATTTAAATGCTCCCACAGATGTGGCGATCGAAATACGTTTGTAAGCTTATCGAAGTACTCGCGGTCCATAGTGCCTTGTTCAAATCTCGGTGCGGCGTTTGGGAATTCTTCAATAGGAATGCTTAAATAATCAAAACATTCTCTCTCGAATCTAGATGGGTATTCCCCGTCATATCTCTTGATTAGAGATATTGCTTCTTCTCTATCGATCTCACCATTTCTGATCTCTTGAGCTGAATCATATGTAGCGCGTCCTAGTCCAAATTTGATGTAAGTGCAGTAGTAGTGGAAATCATCAATTTTGTCATCAATACCGCTGTATTTACTATAGGTTCCAGAAGTTCTCTCTGGGGAAGCCTTGAATCCACCATTCTCAACGGCAAAATAGTATAAATCTTGTGGATGCCAAGGTAGATAATACCCAAGGTACTGCACATTCAATTTTGTCTCATCAAATTTAGACGAATCGAGTGGTAGATACGGTTGTAGGTCCGAAGAAGTCAACCCGTATTCTTCGGTGAGCTCAGCTGTAGAAATTCCAGAGATAAAAACTTCACCACTTTGGCTATTTGAAAAGTAAGAGGTTTCTTTTCGTGGGGTTTTTAGAAAGGAGGTTTTATCATTTCCATACTCGACCGGATTTTCTCCATAAAAAACGAGAGGAATGTTTAATTCTAACGCTACTCGTGGAGGCATATACATTTGGCCCATAATAAATGGCTGAAATGGATGAAAGATTTTTTCAAGGGCAAGTCGAGTAAGGAGTCTGTGCACTCTTCCATTTGGTGAAAAGAGTTGATTGTCAAAACCAGCATGAATCCAACTTTGAAAGTTATCCCAGCCCCAAGATGTATATATGTGCGGTGCCCAGGTTACAGTAAGCGGATTCATCCGATACTTATATTTCAGAATATACGCCGTATAGAAACTGTCTTTTCCCCCAGAACCGGGAACAATGCAATCATAATCTCCATTTTTACTTCTGTACTTATTACAAAGCTCTTGAAGCTCCTGCTCTCGCTCTTCCCAATTAATTTCCTTTTTAATCGCTGCAACTTGACACGCGGAGCAAACTCCAAATTCGTTAAATGAAACCACAGGTTTGTTTGATGAAATTTTATGTGTGTATTCTTTTTCAGAGTTTGGTTTTTGATTGCTGTAACTACAATTAGAACAATACTTAATTTCTTCAGGTAGCCCATAAAGAATTCTAGGTTTATTCAAATTTGTCGAAAAATCATTTAAATTAACTTCGCTCTGAATTGGAATTTTATTCAATTTAGATGCACTCGTCCCTTATCCTCCATTACCAACATGTCAATCCACCGTCAATTATTAGATTCTGCCCTGTCATATAGCTAGAAGCATCTGATGCAAGAAAAAGAAGAGCTGAATTCAACTCATCTGCTCTCCCCATTCGTCCTAGTGGAACTCTGTTGGAGTAAAGATTTTTAAAAGTCATGTTTTGCCCTGATTCTATACCTCCAGGACTCAACGAATTAACTCTAATGTTGCTTTCACCCCAATAAGCGGCTAGATAACGAGTTAATCCAATCACTGCCGACTTAGAAGCAGCATAAACGGCAGGGGTATTTATCTCCCTTCCTAAATAATTTGAGCCGGAATATATTCTTTTATCTGGTGCCACTACTCCATAGATCGAAGATGTTTGAATAATTGACGATGATGAAGACTGCTTCAGCATCTGTCGTCCAACGGCTTGAGCCATTAAAAACATTCCGTCTAAATTAACGCTCATAACTTCGCGCCAAGTATTCAAGTTATAGGTTTCAAAGGGTTCGAAGAAGTCACTCAAATCTGCCGTTTTCGTTGCGGCATTGTTATGTAGGATATCTATACTCCCGAACTGTCCCACGGTCTCAACAACAATTTTGTTTACTTCATCTACATTAGTTACATCGCATTGCATGGGAATGATCTTAAGGACTTGATTACCTGTTAAAAGTTTGTCAACCGCAAGTGATGCTTGTTCATAGGTTTTGTCGACTAGTACAACATTTGCACCATTCTCAGCTAAAGTTCTACAGAATTCAAGACCAAGAATTCCGCTGCCTCCTGTAACAATTGCGGTTTTTTTCTCAAGATTGAATCCATTTCTTTTGTCATCCACGACTTAGGTTTCCTTCCAAATTTTCAAGCCTATTGAAAAATATTTCAGTAGATTCACCTTTTTGTAAAAACTTAGATGCTTGCAAAATTCGCATTAAAATTATCGTTTCGTTTGGATTGAATGGAGGTTTGTTTTCTTTTACCATCTTCAGGAACTTTTCAAGAGTTCTTTTAAATGCGAAGAAGTTGTCTTGTAGTTCGATATGTGCTTCCGCTTCACTCCCAAAAAAACTCAAATGAAAAACTTTTTTGTGACTTCCAAGGCAATCTAGATTGAAAACTAATCCGTTTTCGAACTCAATGCTAAATGATTCATGCGTAGTATGTTTTCTACTTAAAATGAATGATGCTTCTTCGACATGTAGGAGTCCTATAACGGCTTCTAGTAAATGAATTCCATACTTATCCATGTCGTTTACGACAACACCTGATATCAGTTTAAGAGAACCAATATTTAATAAATTATTATTAGGATCATTTAATTCTTTTGCAAACCGAAACCCCGAACAGCTCATTAATTTACCTGAAATCAAAAATGGGATAAAATATTCAATTTCTGCGTTGTTCAGAGATAGTGGTTTATCCACGAATACTGGAATGTTGTTTTCCAAAAACGGTTTAGCCATTTCAAAATGGTTTTCCCAGTCATCGCGCGCAATTATTAACGCATCAACTTCTCCAAGCATTTCTAGTAAATTTCCGCATTGATTTTGAATTTTACTAGATGCACAAAGTGCTGCTGTTGAAACTGGGTCCTGTGTCCATGCATGTGTGACTTGTGCTCCATCAATTCCATTTTGGCCGTCCGGAGCTTCTTTTAAATACTTCAGAATATTTGGCCATCCTGATTTAGAAAATTCATGCTCGTCGAAACCATTTATAATCGCAGAGAAAGAAAATGGGTGCCCGTTTGCTTCACTAATTCCTGCTATTCCAACTTTTATCACCAAATTGACCATCCACCATCTACACAGATATTCTGGCCAGTCATAAAGCTGCCGGCATCGGTACAAAGTAAGCTGGCAGCCCCTTTTATTTCAAAGGGTTGACCTAACCGACTCAACGGGTTCTTGTCAGAAAGCCTGCGCATAAACTCCGGGTTCTCATTCTGTGTTTCTATGAATGGAAATGGGCCGGGACTGATGCAGTTAACTCTTATACCGTGAGGTGATAGGAAGCTTGATAAGTACTTAGTCAGTTGAATTATCCCGGCCTTGGCTGCGCCATAACTCGGCGGATTCGCGTACTTTTCGCTGTCATACAAGCGGTAGTCGGGCGCAACATGCCCGTACATTGACGCGATGTTCAAAATGTTACCTTTTTTTGTCTTAAGTAACGGCGTCGCTTGTTTTATTACTCTGAAAACCCCCGTTAGACAGACATCAAGATCAAGATTCCAGTCTTCTAGGGAAATTGAATCTAAATTATTTTTCTTTCCAGTCCATCCACTGTTCACTAAAACATCTAGGCCGTCTGGGTGAATTTGGTTAATCTTTTGAAATAATTGATTCACAGAGTGGTCATCGGTTATGTCTACCTGCATTGGCGTCGCTTTAATAGTGTCAAATTTTGATCTGAGCGATTTAGCAAATTTATTATTTTTTTCTATGTCCCGACTCGCGATAATTACGTTTGAGCCTAGTTCCGCCAAAGCCAAAGAGATTTCTTTTCCTAGGTATCCCGCTCCACCAATGACGAGAGAGGTCTTTCCCTTGAGGGAAAACAAACTGTTCAGACTTGGGCTATCACCGTGCTCTAAGGATGGCATTTGCTATCTCCAAATCCAAAGGCGTATCAATATCGATAACTTTATCATTTATTGATATCTCTGCACCTGATTTGCCAAAAAGGAGACTTGGCGCGTCATTCGGAATTCTATCCGGGTAGAAGGCATAGACCGCACCATCTAATTGATATGCATCCGATAAAGATTGCCTAGATTTCCAAGGTGTTGCGCCATCAATAAATGGTGAAGGTCTGCCATCTATCACTTTCCAAGTTCTTTCTGGATTTATTGCTGCCCGACTGAACGTAGCAATCGAATCCAGTTTCTCTTCAACAAGTCGATTTAGACACCGACTGATCAATTCTGGTGATCTGAATGGAGAGGTTGCCTCAAGAAGTACCATGATTTGTGCAGACTCTCCTTCTTTCTTGACCCTATCCCAGAAGTTCCGAATAACGTCAACGACTAACGTGTTATCTTCGGCCAACTCACGTGGGCGCAAACTTAACTCCGCACCACTTTTGATCGCTGTAGAGCTTAATTCGGAATCCTCGGTAGATACTATAACTCGGTCAATTTCTGGTGTGGCAAGACCAGATTCAATAGGCCAGGCGATCAAGGGTTTACCGCCAAGGTTTTGTAGATTTTTTCTAGGTATACCTTTGCTTCCACCACGAGCCGGAATCAAAGCAATAACACGAGTTCCTTTAATCATATTTCAATCGGATTTCTTTTCTGGATTTATTAGTGAGCGACAAATTAATTGGCCTCATCGAATTTGGAAAGGCTTAGGCTGTCTTCCGCCGCAAGAAAATCACTTGGCCTACCTACATCAAGCCATTGCTCGTGAATTGGGAAGGCTGCAACTTTCTTATCCTCTTGAATTAGTGTTTCTATTAAAGTAGACATATCCAGTTTTGTTGATTTCACTATTATTTGTAACACTTCTGGATCAAAGGCGTAAACACCAGCATTAATGTAATCGTAGGTTATTGGTTTTTCTCGATATCGGACTACTTCGTTATCTCTTAGGTGGACTACACCAAATGGATTTTGTGATTCCTGTAATCTAACAGCTAATGTTGCAGGCATCTTGTGACTATTATGAAAATTCAGAAATTCCCCATAACGAATATCTGTCAATACATCACCGTTGGTTACTATGAATGGGGAATCGGGTGTAAATGGAAGCAGAGACAACGCCCCCGCTGTTCCTAGTGGAATTTCCTCTCGTAAATAATTGATATTCACTCCAAACTTTTCGCCATTGCCGAAATGCTCCTCAATAATGTGCCCAAGATGATAAATTGCTAGAACGAATTCAGAAAAACCTTCACGTTTTGCTTTATTTAAAATATGTTCCAAAATTGGCTTTCCTGAGACCAGAAGCATAGGTTTTGGACACTTTTCTGTGTGGGGATGCAATCGAGTTCCTAAGCCACCCGCCATAATCACCATAAGGTTTTTCTTCGCTTGTACTTGGTTAATTTCATCCCAAAGATAAAGACCAATTATTCTATTTTGCTTGTCCACAACTGGAATTTGTTGGATTTTAAACTCATTCATTAACTTGAGTGCAATTTCCTGTCCTGATTCACTTGAAACTATTACTGGATTTCTGTTTACTATAGTTTCGATTGAACTTTCAAGAGTCAAGCCCTTCAGTAAAGCACGTCTTATATCTCCGTCCGAAATTGTGCCAATTAATTCACTAGATTCGGTTGCAACTAACACAATTCTTGATCCTGAATCATTCAAAACTTGAATTGCATTCTGGACAGTAGATTCAAGTGGCAAACTTGCTTGATTCCAAAGTTTATTCATTGTCATTCTTTAAACTATTCCACATTTTTAGATTATAAGTCATGGAATGCCTTCTTAAGGATACCTTCTAGTGGTAGTGTTCTCAAAGAATTTAGAATTTTTTCGCTTGCAAACCCATCCCCGTAAGGATTAACAGTGTGGGCTAGTTCTGATTGAAATTCTAACGAATAGAGTTTTCTAATTCCCTCTAAAATGCTTTCTTTGCTTGGTTGACAGTTAACTATACTTCCGGCTTGAATTCGACCCGTCTGTCTTTCTCCTATATTAAGGGTTCCCTTTTTGAAAGTTGGGACTTCCATAATTCCGCTGGATGAATTTCCAATAACGTGATCAACTTGTGCAACTGTCGATAGATAAAGTAGTTGGCCCAGCGAGGGATAAAAATGAGCATTCTCGTTTTGAGAAACGTACTCCTTAATCATTCTTATTATCTTCAAGCCGCCAGTGTCAGCATTTGGTAATGTAAAGATCATGGTGGTGTCTTTCAGTTCTGAAAGCGCAGATAGTAACTCCACCATTTGAACCTCTGCTGTATCCTGTTCTAAGGTAACAGGGTGAAATGTAATAAGGAGATTCCTTTGGTTCAAGCTAATACCCAGCGCAACTTCGAGTTCTTGTTTGTTTAGTAAATGAAGTTTACGAATACCGTCAACTCCTAAACCTCCTACCTGGAAAACGCTTGAGGGTATTTCCCCGAGCTGTACAACTCGACGGCCGTATTCTTTGGTCGCAACAAAATGTAAGTGAGACATTTTTGTAATTGAGTGCCGCAAAGATTCATCAAAGGCGCCGAGGGTGGTTTCGCCACCATGAATGTGAGCAATAGGAATTCTAGAAATAAGCGCGGCTGTTGCGGCTGCAAATATCTCGTATCTGTCTCCCAGTAGCACGACAAGGTCTGGATTTAGAATTTTTAACTTTTCGGCGATGCCCGTCACGGCTTTTGCAATTGATGTAGCAACACCTACTTGACTGTCATCGTTTGAAAGAATATCGATTTTGTAATCAATGTGTAATCCATCGTTTTCTATTTCTTTATAGGTTTCTCCGTGAATTCGAGAAAGGTGCGACCCGGTTGCAATAACTTGAAGTACGAGATTGGGTTCGTCATTGATTCCAAGCATCAACCATTTAAGAAGGCCGTAATCGGCCCGACCGCCAGTAATTACACAAATTTTACGGTTCATCAATCAACTCATCAGCCTCGTAATTTCTTAGAGCCTTTTGTCTCAAAACCACATCCCATTTCATTGGAGAAACTCCAGTGCCTGGTCTTTTTGTTGTTAGATTCTCTTCTGAAAAATTTTCGCCTATCTTGATCGTTTTTTTCGCCACTATCGACTTGCGCGCTATCGATATGTTCTCAATCTCGCTTGGCATAAGACGTTTTACTCCATCGCCTAATGCATTCTCAACATTACGTATTCCGTGGATCATATTCTTTAACTCTTCAGGCTCAAGACTCGCCTTATGATCAGGCCCTGGAAGTGTTCGATCTAAAGTGAAATGCTTTTCTATAATCGAGGCTCCCAACGCAACTGCTGCAATCGGGATTTCAATACCTAAAGTATGATCTGAAAACCCAACTGAAATTTTCAACTCATCTTTTATGCTTTGCATGGCGATAAGGTTCACATCAGGCATTGGAGTTGGATAAGAGGTTGTGCATTGCAAAACTGTAATTTGATTTCGTTCTGTGCCTGATTCTTCAAGTACGAATACGGCAGATTTAATCTCTTCTATGTTCGACATGCCTGTAGATAGTATTACGGGTTTACCTTGCCTACCAACATGTCGCAGCAAAGGTAAATTAGTAATTTCACCTGATGGAATTTTGAATATTTCTTGTCCTAAATTAATTAACAGGTCAATACTTGCAATATCAAAACCTGTAGAAAAAAATTTAATGCCTCTTTGCGAGGAGTGTGCAATGAGTTCCATGTGGTCATGTTCGCTAAGTTCGAAATTGCGCAACATTTCCTGCTGAGTTTCGGTCTCTTCCGTGTTCAAAATTTGATATCTGGCTTTTGCTGCCTTTGCGGTGACCATTTGGGCCGCATTTAATGTTTGGAATTTAACGTAATCCGCACCCGACTCAGCAGCAATGTCAATCAATTTTTTTGCGATGGCTATGTCGCCGTTGTGATTAACACCGGCTTCAGCAATTATCGTTGCGCTCACCTAAATCTATCTCCGATTCTCGGCATTCTGTAACCGCTCCATTTTCTGATGCGGACAAAGCTATCTAAAGTTTTAACTAGAAATGCGTCACCCTCTATACCAATTACACTTCCAGGGATACCCTTGTAGTTAGTCGAATTCTCAAACAATTCGATTTGATTTATTCTATACTCGGCATCGTGTAGCCAGGTTCTTGCCTGGGGGCCAGGTTCACAAATGGCTCTGACAAAATTAAAGATTTCGCGTGAAGTTTGATTCCAATCTAATCGCTCATCACCTAGTATGCGAGCCGAACAATATGATCCCAAAGCATGTATATGAACTTGCTTCAGGGCTTTAACAGTTCCAAATTGCAAAATTTTTATTGAATCATACAAAATTGAACCGCACTCTGTATAAGCTTTTTCAAGGATCGTCGAATAATCGTCGGTATCTTTTATCTCAAAAGTTTTTTGTTGAATAATGTCTCCAGTATCAATTCCCTCATCAATATAGTGAACGGTTATTCCAAACTCTTTTTCGTCGTTTATGAGCACCCAATTAAGTACATTTCTGCCTCTGTAAAACGGCAGTTTTCCCGCATGGCAATTAATCGACCCTAAAGGTGGTAAATAAATCAAGCGATTCTTAAATATCTGATTGAAGGACATTGATACGTACAAGCTACATTTATAAAGAGAAACTTTACTTATGAACTCTTCAGAATTAATGTTTGGATGAGTGAAAAAATCAACATTGTATTCTTTCGCTAGAGATTTAAGTTCCTCGTCGGGTTTATCATTGCGAGCACATATAAAGTTAACAACTATAGAGTCGTCCTGGGTAAGTTTTTTCAGTGCTTCATGAGACCAGGGTCCATCTCCAAAGAATCCTATTTGTAATTTGCTCATAACACGCCAAGATTACTGGGAATATTTATAATTCTCTTTGAAAGAGATTCTGCGACATTAAGGTTCATGCGAGGTGACATTTTAAAGGGTTCAAGGGTGTGCATTAGCTCCCAGGCTGGTCGAGTGGTTACTCCGACGCTGTTAGTGGCACTTAAAATATCGTCCCGATATTTGCAGTGATTTTCATCCAACAGAACAGTTTGTAGCCAATAGTTGCTTTGAGAATTTTCCGGTTCGGAAAAAAGAGTTAATCCGCTTACATCGGCAAAAGCATGTTGGTACCTTTGAAATAACTCCCTCTTAGACTTTAATTTTATAGGAAGTTGCTCCAACTGGGCGCATCCGAGCGCTGCATTTAAGTTTGGCATTCGGAAGTTATATCCGACTTCATCATGTTTGTATTCCCAAAGATGAGGTAGCTTGGCCGTTGTCGTTAAATGTTTGGCCCGCTTGGCTAGGTTTTCATCATTGGTGAGAATCGCTCCTCCACCTCCTGTTGTAATGGTTTTATTTCCATTAAAACTTAATGTGCCAAGCAATCCGAATGTCCCGGTATGTTTCGCATTTCGGTAGCTCCCTAAAGATTCTGCTGCATCTTCAACAAGAACTAAATTAAATTCTTCTGCAACTAGCGCCAGGGACTCCAGATCACTTGGGTGTCCAAAAGTATGCATTGGCACCAGAGCGCGAATTCTGCGACCTGTTTGATTGTTCACGCAATAGCCTGCGATTTGCGATGTAACGGAGCTTAAATATTTGCGAAGTTTTATTGGATCAATACCCAACGTGGCGGGATCACATTCTGCGAAATGTGGAATCGCATTGCAATAAGAGATTGCATTTGCTGTAGCGACAAAAGTTAGTGGGGAGATAATTACTTCATC
>Ga0214921_10011767_pt1 | contig 10578 bp, 9 predicted proteins | sample LL1505_MetaG_FD_177992 | JGI IMG/M metagenome (GOLD analysis project Ga0214921, IMG submission 177992) | Freshwater microbial communities from Lake Lanier, Atlanta, Georgia, United States - LL-1505 | ecosystem: Environmental > Aquatic > Freshwater > Lake | place: USA: Georgia | collected 2015-05-28
GTTGGGCATACGGTTGCGGATGCTATTGATGGCACTTTTGCCAAAGAAGGACATGCCTACCAGATACACTGGAATGCAGAGTGTCAGCTGTAGCCATGGATTCATCAGCCAGTGAAGGGGGATCCATCTCTCCAGCATGTGCAACATCAGTACCAAAGTGAAAGGAAGACAGAAAATCAACCGCTGTGTTTGGGTAGATAGCAATTTTTTTTTGGGGCTTCCTTCAAGGTTTTTTGCTTCCACTACGGTGTATCCAAGATGATTGATGCCTTCCTTCAGCCCATTGGTTGATGAGCCTTCAACGATGTCGAATGAAACATCTCCATCAATGGGGTTGACCCTGATGTTTTGTACCCCTTGTTTACCAAGATACTTGTTGATGGCAAGGGCACAGTTCGCACAGGTCATCCCGTCCACTTTCCATTGAATTGTTTCCATACTACGAATTTACTGATTAAATTACCTTTGTTGTCTATGGAATTGATGAACCAAACTTACGAATTGTCAGCTTTGCCTGAAATAGCGGATAAGCTCGCTGTGCTTGTCCGTCATTACAGGGTAGTCACTTTCGAGGGTGAGATGGGTGCGGGGAAAACCACGCTGATCAAGGCATTGTGCAAAGCATTGGGTGTACTGGAGATGGTCAGCAGTCCAACCTTTGCCCTTGTGAACCAATATGAGGCAACAAATCTTGGTTCCAGAACAAGGGTCTACCATATAGACCTGTATCGGCTTGATGGCGAAGAAGAGGCCCTCAGGGCCGGAATAGAGGACCATCTCTACAGTGGCGACCTTTGCTTGCTGGAATGGCCCCAAAGGGCCTTGGGCATTGTTCCAGAAAATGCACTCCGTGTGATCCTGGCTTCTCCAGACATTGAACATCGTCACATAAGCATCCTGTCAGGTAAAAATTGATTAACTTCAGCATTATTCATCAATGATGGCAAGGAAACCTTATATCAGTTCGGGAATCAGTTTCGAGCCAATGGAAGAAACACTGGACATCAAATCTTTGGGTTCTTCTCTATCCATAGCCATTCCCAAGGAAAACGCTTTTCAGGAGAACAGGATTGCCCTCAGCCCAGATGCAGTTGGCGTTTTGGTCAACAATGGGCACACCGTATCCGTGGAAAACAAGGCTGGTGAGGGGGCCCATTTCTCCGACAAGGATTATGCAGAGGCCGGAGCCTTGATTGTTTACGATAAAAAAGAAATTTTCAGGAGTGAGTTGATTGTCAAGTCTGCCCCTGTTTCAGATGAAGAACTGCCGCTGCTTTCAGTGGGTCAAACCATTATTTCTCCCATTCATCTTCCCGTGATGAAATCGCATATCCTGGAAAAGATGATGGAAAAAAAAGTAACCGCCCTTTCTTTTGAAAACCTGAAAGATGAGTCTGGTCATAATCCGATTGTAAGAAGCATGAGTGAAATTGCAGGGAGCTCGGTGATGCTCATAGCCGGCCAGTACCTCAGCAGCGCGAACAACGGCAAAGGCATGTTGTTGGGGGGTATCTCAGGTATTCCACCCACCAAGGTCATCATCATTGGTGCCGGCATCGTGGGTGAATATGCCGCCAGGACTGCATTGGCGATGGGTGCCAGTGTAAAGGTTTTTGATAACAATATTTACAAACTCAAAAGGTTGCAGAACAATATTGGTGTCCGGCTATGGACTTCGGTACTTGAACCCAAAGTGTTGGCCAAGCAACTGAAAACCTGTGATGTGGCAGTAGGAGCCCTGACCTCTTCAGGAGGCCGAACCCCAGTGGTGGTAAGCGAAGAAATGGTGTCCATGATGAGGCCAGGAACTGTGATTGTAGATGTGAGCATTGATCGTGGGGGGTGTTTTGAAACTTCTGAAGTGACTTCACATGAGGAGCCGGTAGTGTCAAAATTTGGGGTGATCCATTACGGCGTACCCAACATTCCTTCTGGATTCGCCAGAACTGCATCACAGGCCATCAGCAATGTACTGATGCCACTTTTGCTGACCATTGGGGATGAGGGCGGTCTTGAAAAACTGGTCTGGCACCAGCTCAATATCCGCAATGGTATTTATCTTTTCAAGGGTTCACTCACCAATTTTCACCTCAGCCAACGCTTTAACCTGAAATACACCGACCTGAACCTGCTCATTGCAAGCCAGCTTTAAAAACCAAAAAATTCAGATGAAAGCAATCATACCTGTTGCAGGGGCCGGAACCAAGCTAAGACCCCATACCTATACACAACCCAAGGCATTGATTCCACTTGCTGGAAAGACAATCCTGAGCATCATCATCGATCAATTGGCAGATGCCGGCATCAAGGATTTTGTGCTGGTTGTTGGATATTTAGGCAACAAGATCCAGGATTATGCAAAGACCCATTATCCAAACCTGAACATCACCATCATTCAACAAAATGAACGCAAAGGCCTTGGGCATGCAGTGTATTTGTGCAAAGAAGCAGTTGGCATTGATGAGGTTGTCATCGTTTTGGGGGATACCATATGCGAGTACAACGCAACTGAATTCCTGGCCACTGAAGGATCAGCCCTTTGTGTAAAAAAGGTTGATGATCCCCGGGACTTTGGTGTTGCAGAAACAGATGAGTCAGGAAATGTGAGCCGGGTAATTGAAAAGCCTCAGATCCCAAGAACAAACAATGCATTGGTGGGTATTTATAAAATCAAAGAGTCATCCATGTTGTTTGAATGTTTATCCAACATCATGGAAAACATAACCCAGGAAGGAGAGGAGCATGGCCTCACACCTGCTTTGGAATGCATGATTGCCGGCGGAATACATTTCACCACCTTCAAGGTCTCCAATTGGTTTGATTGTGGCAAGAAGGAAACATTGCTTGAAGGCAATGCCACTCTCCTGAAAAAATGGGGTGGAGATGTAGCTGCTGAACATTCCTTTGAAAACACCATCATCATTCCTCCTGTGAGTATTGCCCAAGGCTGTGAGATCAAGAATTCAATCATTGGCCCCAATGTATCGATTGGAGAAAAAACCCGTATCCAGTATTCAATTGTCAAGGAGTCGATTGTTGGCGCCTATTCCAAATTATATGATGTAGTGCTGCATGATTCCTTGATTGGTTCAGATACGGAAATCAAGGGTGAGACCCGCACATTGAATATCGGCGACAATACTGAAATTGATCTGGGTTGATGTTTCCTAACTGATTTTTCCTACCATCTCTGCAGGGATTACCCATGCATCAAATTCCGCTTCAGTAAGGTATCCCAGCTTCACTGCCATTTGTTTCAGCGTTGTTCCTTCCTTGTGTGCTTTTTGGGCAATTTCAGCGGATTTGTAATACCCGATCTTGGTGTTCAGTGAAGTGACCAGCATCAGTGAGTTGTTCAGGTGCTTGTCAATATTTTCATAGAGCGGCTCAATACCTGCAGCACATTTTTTGTTGAAACTTACGCAACCTTCTCCAATCAATCTTGCACTGTGCAGGAAATTATAGATCATCATGGGTTTGAAAACGTTCAATTCAAAATGACCTGTAGCGCCACCAATGTTGATGGCCACATCATTCCCCAATACCTGTGCAGCGATCATGGTAAGTGCCTCACATTGCGTGGGATTCACTTTCCCCGGCATGATGGATGAGCCGGGTTCATTGTCAGGAATGAAAAGCTCGCCAATGCCACTTCTCGGGCCGGAAGACAACATGCGAATATCATTGGCAATTTTCATCAGGCTGACGGCCACTGTTTTCAATGCTCCATGTGCTTCCACGATGGCGTCATGAGCAGCAAGCGCTTCAAATTTATTTTCTGCAGTCACAAATGGAAGGCCTGTCAGTGTTGCAATATGCCTGGCTACGTTTTCTGCATACTGGTCTGGGGTATTGATGCCGGTACCCACGGCAGTGCCGCCCAATGCGAGCTCTGCCAGGTGTTCAAGGGAGTTTTTGATCGCTTTGATGCCATGGTTGAGTTGTGAAACATATCCGCTGAATTCTTGCCCTACTGTCAAAGGCGTCGCATCCATGAAATGGGTTCTTCCAATTTTCACCACATGCATGAAGGCCTTGCTTTTTTCGGAAAGCGTATCCCTCAGCAATGCAATACCAGGAAGCGTTACTTCCATCAGCATTTTATAGGCAGCGATGTGCATCGCAGTTGGAAAAGTGTCGTTGGAGGATTGTGATTTATTGACATCGTCATTGGGGTGAAGGAATTTTTCCTTATCATTCAAGGATCCCCCCTTTTTTACATGACCACGGTAGGCCACTACTTCATTGACATTCATGTTGCTTTGTGTGCCGCTTCCGGTTTGCCATACGACCAGTGGAAAATAATCATTGAGTTTTCCTTCCAGGATTTCATCGCATACTTCACCAATCAGGATAGATTTTTCTTCTGGTAAAACGCCGGCTTCAAAATTGGTGATAGCAGCTGCTTTTTTCAGGTAAGCAAATGCATAAATGATTTCTTTGGGCATCTTGTTGATGTCTTGAGCAATCCTGAAATTGTCAATGCTGCGCTGGGTTTGGGCTCCATAATAGGCATTGGCTGGCACACTTACTTCGCCCATTGTATCCTTTTCAATCCTGAATTCCATGTAGTTGATTTAGAGATGCAAAATTAATGAATGTATAGGCATTAAAAAGACCTGTTTTTACTGGTCCAGTCCCTGATATAATCAGCAATTTCAGTTGAAGAGGTGCCTGGCGGGAAAAGTTGACCTACTCCCATGGCTTCAAGTGCCTGCCTGTCTGCTGCTGGAATGATACCACCGCCGGTGAGCAACACATCATCCATCTTGTTTTCTTTCATCAGTCCAATAATCCTGGGAAAAACAGTCATGTGGGCGCCAGAGAGGATGCTTACACCAATGGCATCCACATCTTCCTGCAAGGCAGCTTCTACAACCATTTCGGGTGTTTGCCGTAAACCGGTGTAAATGACTTCCATTCCAGCATCCCTGAGCGATGTGGCAATCACCTTTGCGCCCCTGTCATGTCCATCCAGCCCAACTTTTGCAATGAGGACACGCAGCGGTCTTTTTGTGTGTTGATTTTCCATGTTGTGGTTATTGTGCCAATAAGGTTAGGCAGTGTTCAATTCTTCTGGTGGTGGCTTCTTTTCCTATCCTGAAGGCGATGTCAAAAACGGTAGGACCAAATTTCGCACCGACCAGCATGATGCGCAGTGGAAGTTGCAGTTCTCCTGGTTTGATCTGGGCAAGGGCAGCGGCTTCCTTGAATGTGTGCTCAATGGTAGCGGCATCCCATGTTTCCATCTGTTGAAGCGTAGTTTTCCAGGCTTCAAAAAATACATGCTTTTTTTCATCCCATTTGGTCCGAACAGCATCCAAATCAATCTGCTCAGGGTCATTGAAGAAATAAGCAACCTGGGCTACAAAATCATTGAGCAGCTGGCATCTTTCTTTTACCATGGGAATGATGTCCATCAGTGTTTCTTCATTTGCCTCAATCTTGTTTTTCTTTAGTATTTCTTGTACCAAGGGAAGGAGCCTGGTGGTTTCGCTTCTTTTGATCCATTCCTGGTTGAACCACTTTGCTTTTTCGAAATCAAATTTTGCTCCTCCCTTGTGAATACGGTCAATGGAAAATCGCTCAATCAGTTGATCAAGGCTGAAGATCTCCTCACCACTGCCGTCATTCCAACCCAGCATGGCCAGCATGTTGATGAATGCTTCAGGCAGAAAACCCAATTCTTTGAATCCCTTGGCAAGTTCATTTGATTTGGGGTCTTGCCAGTCCATGGCAAAAACGGGAAATCCAAGCCGGTCGCCATCCCTTTTGCTCAACTTTCCCTGACCATCCGGCTTCAGGATCAATGGGAGATGGGCCCATTCGGGCATTTGGTTTTTCCATCCCAGGTAATCCCAAAGCAGCAGATGAACCGGGGCTGAGGGCAACCATTCTTCTCCCCGGAATGCATGGGTAATTTTCATTTCGTGGTCATCTACCACAACAGCCAGGTGATATGTAGGCATCCCATCAGCTTTGAGGAGTACCTTGTCATCCACCTGATCTGTATTGAAGCTGATTTCCCCCCTGATCATGTCCTGCAGGGTCACTTCAGTTGAGGGGGGTATTTTGATGCGAACAACATACGGTGTTCCCTGATTGATCAGCGCAGCAACCTTTTCACTGGACAATGTAAGTGAATTGTTCATTTGCAACCGAACCTTGCTGTCGTATTGAGGAGAGGGATTCATTTCTGAGCGAAAAGCATCCCGCATTTTTTCCAGCTCTTCTGGTGTATCAAATGCATAATAAGCATGTCCTTGTTCAATCAGTTGTACTGCATATTTTTTGTAAATGCTTTTCCTTTCGGATTGGCGGTATGGGCCAAAAGCGCCTTCCTTGTGTGGGCCTTCGTCAGGTGAAATACCACACCAATCAAGACAATCAATAATGTATTGCTCCGCACCCGGAACAAAACGCCCTTGGTCTGTGTCTTCTATGCGGAGGATGAAATGCCCCTTGTTTTTATGGGCAAACAGGTAATTGAACAGGGCTGTCCTGACCCCACCGAGATGGAGGCCTCCTGTTGGACTGGGAGCAAATCTTACCCTTGTAGTGGATGCTGTCATGCTGCAAAGATAAGCAGATATGCTTGTTGGTTTCATGACCTAAATAGAGAACCCTCCCTTAGACAAGGGAGGGTTCGTTCCAACCAATATAACCATTTATGAAAAGCAGATGAGTTATTTGTTCATGAACTTTTCAGTTCTGTTTTCTGTTTCGTTGAGCAGTCTCAGGTTGTAGATTCCGGAGGGCTGGTTTCTTACATCAATTGTTTTGGTTCCTGCCGCTGCTTTTCCTGCAAGAATGATGTGTCCAAAATTGTCTACCACCTGGTATTCATAAGCTTCAACTGCGTTCACAATTACCGGTTGTTGTGCTTGCTTGATTACCTTGAAGATTCCTGCCCCATCGTTTTTATTGTCAATAGTGACACTGTTGCTGAATTGGACAGATCCGTCTTTTTCAATGAATTTAAGCATGTAGGTATACGATGCTGGCGCAATCACTTGGTGTACATAGCTGTTTGCATTTAAATCCGGTCGGGCGATCTCTTTGAATTCACCATCCGCTGTAGTAGCTAACATTAAACTCAGCGCAGCAGTTCCTTTGAAATTGGAGGAGTTCCAGTTGATTTTGTTGCCATTCTTAACCTTAATGCCAGTGACAATCGCATTGTTGGCAGAACTTGCAGCAATTATGTTTGTTGTACCAGCGTATGTTCCTTCAATTGTGTAAGCACCGAGGCTTCCATAATCATTACCTGCATTGATATTTCCAGTGCCATCAATGATTATATAATAGGTTCCGGCATCCAGTGTTGTATCAATTCTTGCATTGAGTGAATCGGCTATGTCGAATGTTTTGATCTCTGTTCCTTTTGCATCTTGAAGGATGATTTTTACATCAAGGTTGGCTCCGCTATTTCCTGCACCAACATTGAAGGGGGTAACATTCAGTTTCAGTAATCCTTTTTGGCTCAAATCAAATCTGAAGTAGTCCTTATCATTTGTAGTGGAGATTACGCCGCTCCTGCTGAAAATATTGGAGCTGATGGTAACTGGGCTGGCATTGGAGTAAAGGTCTGCATAGTCATCAGGCCTGTAGCCGAAACCATTGGAGCTGGTAATTGTGTTGAGATTATCTTGGGTTTGACCACAGCCGTAAGGGGTTGGTCCATAATTCCATTGTGTAGCATTCCTGGAGGCAACATTGCCCATGATGGGTCCCCATGAAGTTTCTCCTGTTCCGATTCCGGTATGATAAGTGCTTGTCAATGTACATGTTGTATTGTAAGCCGATTGGTGGTACAAACCAAGCGTATGTCCTGTTTCATGGGAAACTGCCTCTGCCACTTTTTTTGCATTGTTTCCAAGGCGGTCACAGAAAACAAAAGCAGGTGTATCATCACCCCAGGTGAAAGATGTTACATAGGCGATGCCGGCAACACCTGCATACCATGCGCTGGTTGGGGTCACAACCACGCGGATTCTTTGGGAAAGAGGCGCAGCAAGAAATTTGGAAAGATCTGTGGTTACGTTGATGTTGAAAGGCCTGAAATCTTCTGCAATCCTGTTGAATGCTTCTGTGATTTGTATATTGGTCATATCTGCAGGCAAACAGGAAAAAGGTGTGCCATAGTTCCACATGGAGCTGTTGACATCGTATCCGTCAAAATCAATGTAAATTGTTGCAGCTGCTGTAGGATAACTGTTCAATGTTGGAGCTGCAGTTGCAGTGCTTGCTGAAAAAATTGCAGCAAAAAGCACAATGAAGGAAAGATTTTTCATAAAGTGGGGTTGTAGGATTGGAATTGGAAGGGGGATAGGATTAAAAACGGGCCAGCAGGAGTTTACTCAACAATCATGTCTGTTAGGTTGATTTTTTTGATAATATTGTTGCCGGCATTGTCCATTTTTAGTTCAATGCCATCTTGGAATCCGCGTCCCAGCATTCGACCAACATATTTTATTTTGTTGTCTTGATCGAAGGTTTTGGATATAAAGAGGTTCGCTTTGTAATTAGAACTCTCTATTACAATCGTTTGCAGGTTGTCGTAAATTTTTTTATTGGATTTGATGACTCCAGTAACATGAAAGTCTTGGGTGAATTTTACATTCACTGCAGCACCTTGATTCAGATTGAAAAGTCCCTCAATGGCACTGGGTAGAAACTTTGCAGATTCAGGAATTGCATCAAACATTTTTTGTGCTGCTGCATGATAGGATAAAGCGGCAAAAAAAAGGAAACAGGCAGGGGTGATCAAAAGCTTTTTCATAAAATGGATTGGATTGGTCCAACAAAATAACGGAAGCTGTTGGGATAATATTATGCGAATAGTATTTAAACATTCAGATTGAGTATTAGTACTTACATCAATTAAGTTAATTGTTGCAGTATTTATACAAAAGCACTTAAATCTTTTTAAAAATAGTCGCTATCTCCAATAAAAGGAGAGACTGGATGCTGAACAGTAATGTCAGCAAAAACGGATGGAAGTCAGTATATGCCTGCGGAAAGCATCACCAGGGTGCAGGCATCCAGCGTATCTATTCCCCTTATTCTTGCCTCATTGAAAAGGCTTGGATTTTCAGCCCCGGGATTGAAGATGATGCGCTTGGGATGGAGTGAAAGGATGTATTCCTGGTAAGCTTTTTGCCTTTCAGCATTAAGGTAAATTGTTATGGTATCTATCCCTTCAAACGGGGACATAGTTGTGCCAATAGAAATGTTTTCTATGTTGAATGCCTCCCTGCCTATGGCTTCCACCTGATGACCTGCGGCAAGCAATTTCAGCACAGCAAGATGGCTGTATTGTGCAGGATTGGTTGAGGCGCCGATGACAAGGGTTTTTTTATTTGGCATAAAATCAACAACATAAAAAAGCCGGTTTTAAACCGGCTTTAAGATTAAAATAGTGATCAAACCAGCATTACTACTGGGTTCTCCATGTATTTTTTAAGGGTTTGAAGGAAGCCTGCGCCCACTGCGCCGTCAACACTTCTGTGGTCACAGCTGAGGGTCAGCTTCATCATCTGCGTGGTAGTAAAGCCTTCACCTTTCCTGATCACCACCTCTTTGATCTTGCCAACGGCAAGAATACAGCTGTCTGGCGGGTTGATGATGGCTGTGAATTCATCGATATCCATCATGCCTAAATTGGAAATGGTGAATGTATTTCCGGTAAAATCATGTGGTTGAATCTTTTTGTTTCTGGCCTTGTCATAAAGCTCTTTGGATTCCAGGGCTATTTGGGAGAGGCTTTTTTGGTCTGCAAACCTTAGCACTGGAACAATGAGTCCTTCAGGCAGCGCAATGGCAGAGCCGATATGCACATGATCGTATGTTCTGATAAAATCTCCCATCCAGCTGCTGTTTACGGCGGGATGTTTTTTGAGTGCCAGCGCTGATGCCTTGATCAGCATGTCCTGAAAAGAAATTTTGGTAGGGCTTACCTCATTCATTTGTGCACGGGCCTTGATGGCATTGTCCATGCAAATTTCCATGGTAAGGTAGAAATGAGGGGCAGTGAACATGCTTTCTCCCAGTCTTCTGGCAATGGTCTTGCGCATGGAGGTAAGCTGTGTATCGGTGTAGCCTTCTTGACCGGCAACCATGATTTTTGCGGCGTCCGGGGCGATTGCGGACTGGGCAGCGGCTGGAAATGTCTTGAAGTCATCCACATCCTTTTTGATGATTCTTCCGCCATCTCCTGATCCGATGACCTTGGAGAGATCGATGCCCTTGTCTTTGGCAAGTATTTTGGCAAGGGGAGAGGCCTTTAGCCTTCCATCTGTATTTTCATTAGAAGCAACTGCTGCTGGGGTGCTTGGCGCAACAGCAACAGCTGCCGGTGCTGATACGGCTGCGGTAGTCGGGGTGGTTCCATTGGAATGGAGCGAGGCAAGCAATCCTGTGATATCTGTGCCGGCTTTGCCAATGATGGCAATTACGTCATTTATTTTGGCCGATTCGCCATCAGGAACACCAATATGCAACAAGGTGCCATCTGCATAGCCCACCACTTCCATGGTGGCCTTGTCTGTTTCAACGTCAGCGAGGTTGTCGTCACTT
>Ga0214921_10011768_pt1 | contig 10578 bp, 9 predicted proteins | sample LL1505_MetaG_FD_177992 | JGI IMG/M metagenome (GOLD analysis project Ga0214921, IMG submission 177992) | Freshwater microbial communities from Lake Lanier, Atlanta, Georgia, United States - LL-1505 | ecosystem: Environmental > Aquatic > Freshwater > Lake | place: USA: Georgia | collected 2015-05-28
GAACCTACGGTTCCCCTTTAACCCCTCCCTTTATTATTTGTTATTTATTTAAAATTCTTTACTTTTAAAAATTGCGGGTTTTATACCAACCCCTTTTTTTTATTAAAAAAGGGAGAGGGGGAGAACCTAATTATATAATTACGAAAAATTCTATAATTATAAATATGCATTAAATAGTATATGTTATATTATCTTAAACTCCATAGACCCGCGGACGATTAGCAAAAATACGACGGAATGAACAAAAAGTCCGAGAGTAGTGGGACAACCTGTGGTTTCGTCGGCGATTTTACCAACAATAGGTCCGAGTAGTTTCTGAACAAGCTTGTAAGTGTATGGATTTACAACGAGTAAAAAGATGAGAACGCTAAAGAAGGAGATCTTCCACTTCTCTTCGTTGGATGGCATGTTTTATATATAAATGGCAGATATTTTATTATAAGAATACCGTTTATTTACACCCTTGAACTTTTAAACGGAACTCTTTTTTTATTTTTATTCTTTCATTTTAAGGTCTATCCGTGTTTTTGTATCCAAATGGATACAAAAATCAGGATAACCCATATCCTTTTCGTGCATAAATACATTTATGCACGAATAGAGATTAAATCTATATAAATGTATCTTTTTATTTTTACTTATTATGAAATTTTTTATTATTTTTCTACCATTCGCTTGGTCTTTCCGTAATTTCTATGATCCTACTTTACTACGGTTATCATACCCCAACCTTTTGAAAAAAATAGATTCGCACGAAGTTTCTAAAATCTATTTTTCACCCAAATATGACAAAGTTATTTCCGAAAACACTGACTTCAATAACGATTTTTCTGATTATTCTATAACAGATATTATACCACCAGTAACAACAGACTTAATTGAAAAATCTATAAAGAATAATGTAGAACCAGTTTTTTCTGTACAAAATGAACCAGGACAATTACAAACATTAGCCGGCGACATATTAGGCGGAATTAACACTTATTTTGTTCCGATTGTTTATTTAACATTAATCATTTCTTTTGTAAGATCTTTATTTATGAACTCAAGAAATTCAGGAAGTCCATTCAATGGTGGAATGCCAGGAATGCCAGGTTCTCTAAGCATAGATTTTAAAAAAGATAAAGAATTTATGAAAAAGTCAAATGTTACTTTAAATAGTTTCGCAGGAAGTCCTGAAATATTCGAAGAATGTACAGAAGTAGTATCGTATTTAAAAAACGCAACCCTTTATAAAAATGCAGGCGCAGAAATACCAAAAGGAATATTATTAGAGGGTCCGCCTGGTACTGGAAAAACACTTTTAGCAAAGGCAATTGCGAGCGAGGCAGATGCAAATTTTGTCTCTATATCTGCTAGTGAATTTGTAGAAATCTTTGTAGGAGCAGGAGCTTCAAAAATCAGGAATTTGTTTAATTCAGCTAGAAAGAATAAACCATGTATTATTTTTATTGACGAAATAGACGCAGTTGGTCGGCAAAGAGGCGCTGGAATAAATATGGCTAATGATGAAAGAGAACAAACTCTTAATCAATTATTAGCAGAAATGGATGGATTTTCAGACAATGAAGGAATATTAATTATTGCAGCAACAAATCGCAAAGATGTATTAGACACAGCATTATTAAGACCAGGACGTTTCGATAGAATTATTACAGTAGCATTACCTGATAAAAATTCCAGAAAAGAAATATTACAAGTTCATTCAAGAAATAAACAGTTGGAAGAGAACATAAATATAGAGTTGGTTGCTGAATTAACTTCTGGTTTTTCAGGAGCACAACTTAAAAATCTATTGAACGAAGCAGCTATTTACGCGGCGAGAAATGGAAGTACAATAATTAAAGAAGGGGATATATTGAATTCTATAGACAAACTAGTTGTTGGATTAATTCGCAAAACAGATACTCGTGGAGATGAAGCAAGACGTCGCATAGCAATTCATGAAACTGGACATGCATTATTATGTACATTATTCAATGAATGCTTTGAATTAAAAAAGGTAACAATTCAAAGCACATATAATGGAGCAGGAGGATATACATTATTTAATGAATATCAGAATATAACAGAAAGTGGTCTTTATACAAAAAATCTATTAAAAAAGCGGTTAATAGTAGCAATGGGAGGAAAAGCAGCAGAAAATCTTTATTATGGGGAAGAATTTGTTTCTGTTGGAGCAGTTCAAGATCTCAAACAAGCAAATTCAATGGCACAGCGTATGATAGGAAATTACGGAATGGGAAAATTATTGGAGCCTTTTTATAACGAAAATATTGAAAGTGATAGAAATCCATTCCTAGGACGCAGTATGACAGTTGGTGCAAAATATTCAGAAAAAACAAAAGAATTAATGGATACCGAATCACTAGAACTTGTTAGAAATGCATATGATGAAGCAAAACGAATTTTAAATGAAAATCGCGGTAAGATGGATGTTATTATTGAAAAATTATTAGAAAAAAATACATTATATACAAAAGAGTTTAATGATTTATTGTAAATTTTTTATAATAGAATAAATGCCAGAATTATCAAAACATTAGATTAACATTTTTTTTGCAAACCAACTACCAAGAGTTATCCACATAGTATTTATAATATTGCCACCACTAGTAATTACCCACCTAAACGCCACACAATGAGGTGCGGATGAAACAAAAGGGGACAAAATAAACCCAGGAATAGTATATGGTGTGCACCATGATGCATACATATTTGCGCAAATATAATGAAGCACAATCCAAAACAAATAAATGCCAAAAATTTCAAAAATTGCTTTAACAAAAACATAAATCGTTTTACCAGTTGAAACAAATGAAAACATGTTATTTTTCTGCTCTTTTTCATTAACTATTTCAGTCGAACTATCACTTGCTATCATAAATTATATTCCTAATGATTTGTTTTAAATACTATATTTATCATAAACAATATTCAATTTTTTATGATAAACGAACCCTATTTCACAGAACATAATTTAAACTGTACATCCCATTGATTTAATAATTCATTAGATATTTCAGGTAAAACAGGATGAGACTCCCAAAAATAACGACAAAACGCCCATTGAAATCCATACTCGCTAGGATACAGTTCTCCATAATTCTTTTTCAAAAAATCACAAATATTACTAGGCAATAAATCTAAATTTGAACTAGGTAATACATAAGCCAATTGAGTATATGGCGAAAAAGATTTGGTCGCCCCGTTCTGGATAAAAGTCGTCTCAAAATGAGGTATGTATTTATTCAAATCAGAAAATAGAGGTGGATAATGATATTTATATTTCCAACGCCAATCAGGGCAAGCATTTGTATAATATTTATAAACCCATTCCAATCCTTCTAGATAATTAATACAAACATTTTTAACTTCATCTTTAGTTCTTGTAAAATGGAAAAGAGTTTTATAATAACGTTTTTCCCATTGAGGTTCTTGAGGATAAATATATTTTTCTTCGGCTCGATAAATAATAGGAGCATTTAACAAAACTTCTTCTTTTTCAATAGCAGTTGTTTCCAAATACTGACGTTTATCCAATTTATCACGAACGGAATATTCATTTAATAAAAACTCATGTTCTCGTTTTGCTACTTCATTTACAAATATTCCGACATTTCTCCATAATATTTCACCGTTTGTTTTAGAAATAAAATAACGATCAGGAATATTTCCAATACATAAACGATAAATATCCAATAGAGCTTGAATTCCATGGGTACGAATGTTCATTGCAGGAAAATGTGGTAAAAAATCATTACCTAGAAAGAAACATAAAAATACATAATCATGAATACGTATTGTATCAGGAAATTTACACTTCATCTCTGCCAAGATACTGGTGGATAGTTGTCGAATATCCAAAAAATGCGGTTCTTTTGGATTGTTTCTATCCATAGCCTGTACTGGAATAGAGTTCTTTAAAAACTCAGGAGTTTCGCGAAAAACAAATACATTATTACAATATTTTAAATGGAATATAGAAAGCATTATTAAGTCAGCATCTAATCCATAGACAGCAACATTATCATTAAAGAAATCATTTTTACGGATATGTTCATATAACTTATGTTCTCCCTCACCTGCCTCATTAGAACATGAAACTAACATATTTTTAATTTTGTATTTTGCTTCTGTATGTTTAAATTCATATTCAATACGTTTTGATAATTTATTCATAAATTGAGTGCCTGGCGTAATTGCGGATGTATTCCATAATGATTGTTTATTTTCAGAATTAATGTCTATGTTTTATAAACCACGTTTTGTAACGACGTGTTCTCTGTTGTTCCATCTTAGCAAAGGGCGCCACACCATCGAAGGCAATAAAAACTGTATGGACTGGTTTAATTAATTCAATATAATATTTAATTTTAGAAATAACAGAAAGTATTACGACATCTTCAAAATCAACGGGGGCATCAAGTTCTCCTTTTTTTATAGAAGCTTCTAGTCCATACACTGCATCATAAATAATAGAATTGCAATCCATATACAAATGATGGAAAGGCACATTCTTATTGATGAAATAATTCAAACTACGAATGATGTTTGAATAATTCTTAATAATATGAGAAAAATAACTAGGAATACCCATTTTACGTATATACATTAATATTAAAATGATTTTATATAGTTTGTATAAATGAATTTGTTCGTAAACAGAATTGAACATTAGTAATTACAAGTTTAACATAGAACTATTTAACACACACAAACACATTATTTATAGGCTATAAATGTATATTGTAAATAATGAATGAAAAAAAGACCGAAATTCTAAAAAACTCTATTAAAATAAAAAATTATATGGATGAAACCGATGATAATAATCTACAAACATTTATTGAAGAAAAAATTCTTTATTTACAAGAGATTATTCGAAATACCATAATTTCTATTAAAAAGAACAAAGAAAATGAAATATTTAGTAATAATGATGCGACCCTATCCATTTCCGTATTAATAGAATTATATGAAAAAACAAATGAAATATCAAGGCAAATAAAATCAAATTTCAATAGCAAAACAAGTGATAAATTAATCGAATTATTACAAAAAGTAATAGATAAATTATCAATGATAATTTGCGGCTTTGGAACAAAGAAAATAGAAGACTTATTGTTTATTATTTTTGGTACGGAATTTAAAAGCATGAAAATAGAAAACAAAATTCTTAATGATAAATACAGCATAATTAAAGAGTATATTCAACCTATTGGTTATAAAGTTATTCATTGGAAACCCCAAAAAAATACTACAATATCGAACACAAATATATGTTGCAACAAAATTACTGAAGATAGCATTGCTATAGAAGACGCAAATATGTTCGAATGTTTTGATATCGATAAATCATCAAAATCATTCTATCAAAAAATATACGGCATTCGTATAGTTATACAAAACGAAAAAGCTAGAAAAACCCTAATAATAAATGGTTTAATAGAAGACATACATATTGAATGTTTCACAAACAAATATATTCAAACAAGAATAAACGAGATACACTCAATAGCTAATGAGTACAATGAGGTTGAAAAAGAAATAATTTTGCGAATTATTGACACAATAACCTTAAAAGACATAATGATATTTGGAAATGAAGATATTATTAAAAAAATGATAGGTATAATGACTGAAATTAATCTAGTAAAACAAACAAAACTAGACATAACAATTAAGAAATTTCTAGAATTAGATGTTTATTCACAACGTCATATGTTAATCAATTTATTGATTTATAATAACGATGATGAAATACAATATATTTGTTATCTCTTATACGATTTAATAACAGCAAATGGAATAGATAATGAAAAGAATGAACAAAGTTATATTTACGAGAGTTTGCCGTGGAAAATTAAAGCATATTTTAAAGATGTTGTAAAATACACTATAAAATACACGAATGACATGTTAAATAAATATGATATTAATAAAATTACATTAGAACAACAGATATATTTATTAAAGGCATCCGATAATGTAAAAGAAAAGGCTATGGCAAAATTAAAAGAGATAAAGGGAAAACCCGATGAACTAGGAACAAAAGCAAAACAATACCTAGAAGGATTAATAAAAATACCATTTGGTATTTATCGCGAAGAACCAATATTAAAGAAGATGAAAGAGGTAAACCGAACATTTATAAGAACAACAATGTTATTAGACCAGCTATTTCCTGAATTGAATTTACCAAAAAAGGAAAAATATTCGAATATAGAAATTTCAATTTTAATTAAAAAAACAAACGATCACATGAAAAGGAATGTTCTCGCAAACATAGAAAAATCCATAGATCAAAATTCCAATAAACAATTAATACCAGTTATTCAACATATTAATAATATTAAAAAGTCAAAAAAGGAGAAAAAATTCCCAATAACTAATAGTAATAAACAAGAAAACACAACAAGGATTGTAGAATATTTAAATGAAAACAAAGAGAATGAAGTGTTTTTAACAGATATTTATGATTATGTTAATACAAGTTCTCCAATATCATTAACAAAAACAAAACAAGAACTTACTTCTATAAATTCCAATATTTCGCAAATAGAAATTGCTATGAAAAATATAGTAGATGTATTGGACGAATCGATATATGGGCATAATTATGCGAAGAACCAGATATTAAAAATAATTGCACAATGGATGAATGGAGAACAAACAGGCTATTGTTTTGGATTTGAAGGTTCTCCAGGAATAGGCAAAACATCATTAGCAAAAAAAGGATTATCAAATTGTTTAAAGGATGAAAATGGTGAACCTAGACCCTTTTCATTTATAGCACTAGGTGGATCAAGCAACGGAACATCATTAGAGGGGTATGGTTATACATATGTTCATTCAACCTGGGGAAAAATAGCGGACATATTGATGGAAGCAAAATGCATGAACCCTATAATATATGTTGATGAATTGGATAAAGTAAGTAAAACAGAGAACGGTAAAGAAATAATAGGTATATTCACACATTTAATCGATTCAACTCAAAATGATACATTTCAGGATAAATATTTTTCAGGAATAGATATAGATTTATCAAAAGCCTTATTTATATTCTCTTATAATGATCCCGAACAAATAGATAGAATATTACTGGATAGAATACATAGGATTAAATTCGAAAATCTATCTTTAGATGATAAAATGATCATTGTTCGCAAATACATACTTCCAGAGATAAATAAAAAAATGGGTTTCGAGAACATAGTTGAATTGTCGGATGATATGATCGAGTACATAATTGATACATATACGATAGAACCAGGTGTAAGAAAACTCAAAGAATTACTATTCGATTTATATGGAGAAATAAATTTAAATATATTGAAATCGTCATCTGATGATATTTATGAATTACCAATTGTAGTAACAAAAGAGAACCTAGAAAATAAGTATTTAATAAAGTACAACAAAATTGCAGAGAAAAAGATACATAATAATCCAGAAATAGGAATAATAAATGGTCTTTGGGCAAATACTCTAGGCAGAGGTGGTATAATTCCCATTCAAACATTATTTTATCCATCATCAACATTTCTAGATTTAAGATTAACAGGACTACAAGGGGATGTTATGAAAGAAAGTATGAATGTGGCAAAAACATTGGCATGGAATTTAACAAATGATAAAATAAAAAAAAATTGGTTAAAACAATTTGAAGAAACAAAATGCCAAGGATTACATATACATTGTCCAGAAGGAAGTATATCAAAAGATGGTCCATCGGCAGGCGCAGCAATAACTATAGCTATCTATAGTCTACTTAATAAAAAATTAATAAAACATGATATCGCGATAACTGGTGAGATTAGTTTAAATGGCGAAATAACAGCTATAGGTGGTTTAGATGTAAAAATATTGGGCGGAATAAAATCAGGAATTAAAACCTTTCTTTTTCCAAAATCAAATAATAAAGAATACAATGAATGGAAGAAAAAATACGAGAAAAAAGGCAAATATGACAAAATAAAATTTATAGAGGTATCTACTATAAATGAAGTTTTTAAATATGTATTTGTAGATGACGAAAATTGAATTACTTTCTATGAATATATTATATTAGCATAATTTAGAAATATGGAATTAAATATTATATCATTTACCTATTTGTTTTTACGTTTAGCGCCATTTGTACTTGTATCCTTTTTTTCACTTTCATCGATTTTTAATCAGGATTTTAAGGGATTGGTATATTTAGTTGGACTATTATTTGCATGTTTTATAAATATTCTTATAGGAAATGTCCTTCCATTGCCTAGTTTTGATAGTAGCGAAAAACCAGAAATATGCAATATGATAACTCTTAGTCAAACAGGAGAAATATCAAATTTACCTCTAGGTCAAGGAGTGTTTGGATTTACATTTGCCTATCTTTTGTACACTATAATCACGTATGATTATGTGAAACAAAACATTCCTACGATTGTGTTTTTTCCAATATTAATATTGTTCGATATGTTATGGAATATTAAGAACTCATGCTATACTGTATGGCAATTGGGAGGATCATTATTATTTGCTGGATTATTTGGTTGGTTATGGTCATATTTAATAGACAAAACAAATAGCAAAAATCTACAATATTTTGTTGGTATTAATAATAAGGAAGTATGTAGCGCCCCATCAGCAACGACATTTAAATGTGCAGTTTATAAAAATGGTCAATTAATATCCAAGAACATGTCAACGCCAGTAAAAGGATAAAAAAATTATATTAGAATATAATAGATCATATAATATAATTTTACATATCAAAATTTTGAATATTTAGTTTAAACCATTCTTTCAAAGATGTTATCATTCGTTCTCGGTGCATATTATTAGAAATATTAGTAACATTAAATGATTTATCTTGAAAAAATATAAAAAAATTTTGTATTATATTTATTGTAACAGCAGTAGAATACTTATCGTCTAGATCATTATATGGAAAAAGTGGTGAACCTGTTCTCGAATTAACCTCATTATGAAATCTAAATAGCATATATTTTAAATCCTCCTTAGTTCTTATTGAATTAACATTAATTTTGCTCATATATTCTGACGCATGCGTAGCACATTTCGGGCATGGTAAGTTCCTACATATAGCAAAAATATTATTTAAAAGTTCGTTTTTTAATATAGAAAAGCACTCATCCTTTATTTTATAGGCCAATGTATGAAATAGATACCATGTAGGTGCACCCCATTTTATTTTTTTAGGATCGTTTTTAGATACCGGAACAACTTCTTTAATTTGTTTAATTTCTTTAGGTTTTGAAATTGGCTCTGAAATATAGCGTTGAATGTTATTTCTTCTTGTAAAATACAATGGAGATGATGAGTTATTTGCTGCAATAGAATTATTTATATAAGGATTATTTCTAATATTTACAAATTGCATATTCATAATCTATACAACTGATATATATTTTCAAGGTAAAAAAATACTAAATAATATATATAAAAATAAATTGTATATATATTATAATGGAAACAAAGGAACAGCTTATTAAAACTATAAAGGAATGGGTTAAACTAGATAATGACATTCGAAAATTACAAAAAGAAGCATCTCAGAGAAAAAATGAAAAAGCAAAAATATCTGCATCATTAATGGAAATAATGAAGAAGAATGAGATAGACTGTTTTGACATTAATAATGGTCAAATATGTTATAATAAAAAGAATATTAAAAAACCTATAACAAAAAAAGTACTACTTGATATTTTATCAAAATATTATAAAGGCGATTTATTAAAAGCTAGTGAAATCAATAATTTTATTTTAGACAATAGAGAAGAAACAGTTAAAGAAACTATAGTTCTTAAAACAATCAAAACAAAGGATATTTAACTTATACTAAACCTAATTCAGGAATAGTTGTTGTTCCATTATTTCTAATACATTTCGCAATAATTCTTGGGTTTTGTTTTCCTTCTAAAATATCTTCTGTCTTATAAACATTATTAAATTTATCTATATAGTAAATGATACCACATATATCCTCAGCAACCACTTCCATTTTCTGAATGGCGTTATCTGATGTTTCGTCAATTTGAAAATATCCATGAGGCGTTCCTTTCATATGGGTTCCACAATATTCGCATTTATTTTTTCTACGTCTAGTACATTGCTCTCCGTTTGCACGCTTTGCATTACATCTATTATTTACTGGGATAGAGTTCTTAATTCGCTTACGTTTAATTAAATCATCTTTTATAACAGTCAACCGCTCATAGTCATAAATATATTCCAACAAATCATTAATAAGCGGTTTTTCTTCAAATTCTAGTTCATTAACTTTTTTACGAATATCATCCTTAAAAGATGTAATATATGTCTCAATCTTCTTATTTAATCGTTTCTCCATTGCGTTTCTTTAAGATAAAATAAAAAATAATATTTATTTCAATTTTTCTAAACATTATTTCAAAAAGGATATAAACAAACCTGCGCCACTATTCCTAATCATCCCATTCATTTGGCCTCTTCTTTTTACCACCGTCATAAGGAATGGCATAATTATTATCCAACATCCATTTATTTATATGCAAATTTTCCAAATAAATATCTGCCAATATT
>Ga0214921_10011769_pt1 | contig 10576 bp, 10 predicted proteins | sample LL1505_MetaG_FD_177992 | JGI IMG/M metagenome (GOLD analysis project Ga0214921, IMG submission 177992) | Freshwater microbial communities from Lake Lanier, Atlanta, Georgia, United States - LL-1505 | ecosystem: Environmental > Aquatic > Freshwater > Lake | place: USA: Georgia | collected...
CCGTCGTAGACTACGACGTTGATAGGACGGGTGTGGAAGCGTGGTAACACGTTAAGCTTACCGTTACTAATAGCTCAATTGGCTTGATTTATGCACTGAAAAAATTTTAGATACAAATTACAATGTCACGGAATATAATTGCCAGATTGATTTTTATTATTTTTTAATAAATAATATTTTTTTGGTGAATTTTTAATCAATTTTCTTAATGAAAGAACATATTAAATTTATAAATAGTTATCTTTCTTTAAATTATCCATTTTTTAAAGATTCGTTAAAGAAACAAAAAAATTTGTTCGGTATTCGATGGGAAAGACATTTTGATAAAGAATTAGAGATATTCTATCAAGGCAATTTTAAAAAACTTCAAATTGCATTAGATGGCTATTGTTCATTTGCTTTAGAAGGCATGAAGCTGCAGGTTAAGTTTAACGAAACACGAGAATACGATCACAAAACTTACGAAGATGCTTCTTTAGAAGTTTATCAGAATGAAAATTATATGCTAAATTTGTATTTACCGGGCATTTATTTATCCCATTTTTTATGGAAACATCATTATGAGCAACAATTATTCTTTCAGAATTTTTTTTTAAAAAAATATACAGACCCTAAAAAAGACTCTTTATTTTATGACATAGGTATTGGAACTGGTTTTTACTCAAAAGAGATGTTGAAAAATTTACCAAAAGCTAAAGGCCAAGGCTTCGATCTTAGTCCACATTCAATTAAGCACACTAAGTATATGTTAGAAAAATTTAATTTATATAATAGATATCGATTAAACAAAGTTGATATTATTAAAAAAACTCCAACTATACAGTGTGATTATATTATTTGTATAGAGGTGTTAGAGCATTTGGAAAATCCACAGATTTTTTTAGATCATTTATTTAAAATGTTAAAAAAAAATGGTACGGGGTTAATATCTGCGGCTATAAACGCTCCTAATGCTGATCACATTTACCTTTATAGGAATTATATCGATGTTAAGATTCAAATCGAAAAGGCTGGATTTGTTGTTAAAGACTTTATTAAGGATAAAGCATATGAGCCGAGAAATAGTAATGATTTAGTACCAGTAAATGCTGCGTTTATAATATTAAAAAGATGAGAAAAAATATTTTAAAAAAAATTGAGCCAATTTTTAAGAAAGTTCTGAAAGAGCCTAATTTAATTCTTACGGAAGATATTAATGCATCCAAAATAGAAAAATGGGATTCGTTAAACCACATCACTCTTATTGTTACATTAGAACAATTTTGCAAGTGTTCATTTACAACACAAGAGTTAGTTAAACTGAATAATGTAGGAGACTTTGTCGATTTATTAATAAAAAAAGGTTACAATGGTTAATAACGATATTGAATCAGTAAAAACAGATGATTCATTCGTTAAGAAATTTATTTTTACCAAAGAAGCTGTTAAATTATTTTCTCAATTAGTTGATGATAAGGCGCCTATCCACACAGATCTAAATTTTGCAATTTCAAAAGGACTAAAAGGAAATATAGTTCATGGATTTTTTATATCCTCGATATTTTCAGGAATATTAGGGCAGAATTTGCCCGGGCCTAATACAGTTATAAATTTATTTAATATAAATTTTCATAAAAAAGTTTATCTTGATGAGCAACTTATTTTTACAGTAAAAGTTTTGTCAGTTACTAAGAGCGTAAAAGCTGTTTCTTTGTCACTAGAAGCGAAAAATTTAGATGAAGAAAAAGTGGTAACAGGAGATACGATTTGCAGTTTTATATAATCAGACAATGCTTAAAGACAACCTTGAAATAAAAGAGTGGAAAAAAATTAGATTTTTTTTTAAAAAAAACTATTCTAATAACTATATACTTACAAAGAAAAAAGTTTTTCAATATTATTTCCTAAATAAAAAAAAAAATAAATTTAATATTATAAATTACCAAAAGAATGGAAAAATAATCGGCATACTAGGTTATTTCAAAAGTAATTTTATTTGGGATAAAAATAATTCTTTTACAAAAGGAGTTTGGACAGCCAACTGGATGGTTGATAGAATTTTTAGAAATGGTGTTGGAGTGATTTTAATGAGAAGATTGCAGGAATTAAATAAAATTGTTATGGGCCAAGGTGCCGGAGATGCAAATGTTAAGATAGTAGTTAAAATGGAAAATGAATATTATGATTATATAAATAGAGTTGTTTTTTATAATAACCTAAAAGAAATCAGATATTTTGATAGGAAGATTAGTAAGGTTTGTGATTATAAATTATCCAAGATTAATAGTGAAATTGTTTATGCATCTGAAAAAGAAATATTAGAAAATTTTAAACCAAACTGGAAAATTTATAAATACTATAGATATTGCACAGTGCGTTCACCTGAGTACATAATTCAAAGATATTTAAAACATCCTTTTTTTGATTATAAAATTTTAATGATAGGAAAGAACCAGCAAACATCATTGCTTATATTCAGAATAGAAAAAATATCAAATAAAAAGAAAGCAATAAGAATTTTAGAATTGATTGTTCCTGGAACTGAACAGGGTAAAAAAAATGCCTATATTTTAATTAATGAAATAAAAAAAATATACCTTGAAAAAAAATATATTTTTATTGATTTTTTTTGTTCTAATTCAATTATAAATAAATTTTTTTTAAAAAATAAATTTTTGAATGCTAAAAATTTCAAAATACCAATAAAACTAAGTCCCGTTAAAAGAAAAATTGTTCATCAGAATTTAGAAGTTTTTTATAAAGATACAAAAAAATTTAAATTTGCTAATTCGTATATCACTAAGTCAGACGGTGACCAGGATAGAATAAATATATTATGATTAATAAAAAAGATTTAGTCGAGTTAGAAAATGATTTAACCAAAATTAATGCTAACGGTCTTCAAAAGCCTTATAAAATTAAATTAGCTACTTTATCTAATTATAGTACTCAGTTTTTAAATCAATCAATCAGATTGTCGGCTTATCAGGATAATACTTTGGTTGAAATATTAGATGCGGGTTATAACCAGTGGGAATTTTCTATATTAGGTTTTGAAAAAATAGAAAAAGACTTTAGACCAGATTATATATTAGTTACTCTTACATCTCAGCTTTTTTTTTATAGTAAAAATAATTTTTCTGAGCAAAACATTTTAACCTACCTTTCCGACATGCTCTCTAATTTATACAAAAAAACTAATGCAAAGATTATTTTTACAGATTTTGAGGTTTTCGAAGACAGTTTATATAATTATGACGACCGTAATAAAATTAATGAAAGAATAAATAAATCTTTAAGAGAAAAATTTTTAGGTAAAATTTTGTTTTTAAATTATGATCATTTTATTAATTATATTGGACATAAAAACTGGTTTAGTAAGAAATTTTTAATAACTTCAAAGCTTCATTGTAATCCTAATTATTATTATACATTAGGAGATTATTTTTATAATTTTATAGCAGCGATAAAGAAAAAGAAAATCAGACATATAATAGTTGATTTAGACAATACCTTATGGGGCGGGGTTGTCGGCGACTTAGGCTACAATAATGTTGATTTAAGTTATGAATCAATGGGATTAGAATTTTTAAAATTTCAAAATTTTCTATTATCTCTTCATAACAAAGGTATTATTTTATCTATTTGCTCTAAAAATAACAAAGAGACTGCTTTAGAGGTTTTTAATAAAAGAAAAGAAATGATTTTAAAAATAGATCATTTTGTCAATATAAAAATTAATTGGCAATTTAAATCAGAGAATATAAATTTAATTTTAAAAGAACTAAATCTTACCGCTATTGGCACCTGCTTCTTAGATGACTCTGTTTTTGAAAGAGAAGAGGTAAAACATAAATTTCCAGATATTTATGTGCCAAATTTACCAGAGGATAGTTCTCAGTGGCTAGATTATTTAATATTCAGTAATAAATTTTTAATACCATCAGTTAAAGAAGATGATTTATATAGAAAAAAATTTTATGCAGAAGAAGCAAAAAGAATTAATGAAAAAAATTCCTTTTCAAATATTGACGACTTTTTAGAATCTTTAAATCTTAAATTACGAATTAATAAAATTAAGAAAGATAGTTCTGATAGAGCTTTTGAGTTAATTAATAAAACTAATCAGTTTAATTTTTTAAATAAACAATACAATCATTCAGATTTTAATTTATTAATAAATGAAAGTTATGCATACTCTTTTTCATTAGAGGATAAATTTTCTAACTATGGAGAAATTGGTGTCTTAGTAGCAATTGTAAAAAAAGATAAATGTATAATTGATAATTGGGTACTTTCATGCAGAGCGATGTCTAAAACTGTCGAAAATGCTATGTTAGAACACTTAATTATTGAGCTTAAATTAAGGAATGTTACACAAATAGAATGTGTTTTAAAAAAAACTAAACATAATATTCCAATTCATAATTTACTTGAAAAATTTAATTTTAAAATTTTTAGCAACTCTGAATTAGAGAAAAAATATATGTCAGAAATAAATGTATTAGATTCAAAAAATAAATTTATTAGATTTATTTAATTTTATTAAAAGTAGAGTGAGATTTTACTCTTTTTTAAAAGTAAAATCTTTTATGTCGTGCCGTGTCAGTTCGAAGCGTTTATTTGGATCAAGATTTGTTCTACCCCCAGAGTCTATAAAAGCTAGAGCGCACTTAGATTTTTTTAAGATATTAACTGTATTTTTATTGTAAGCTCCATAGGGATAACACATAACCCAATTATTCGTTGAAATTCCTATAAAATCTAAAAATCTTATTGAATTATTAAGATCTTTTTTTTGATCTGCATAAGATAATTTGTTTAAGTAGCTATGTTCATATCCATGACTTCCAATTTGCATGCCTGAATTTAAGAGTCTCTTTAGATCATCAATAGTTAAATACAAATCATTCGCAAAATCTTTACTATTTTGTCCTACAATTTCTTTGAATAGTTTTGAAATTATATTTTTTCTTAATTGATCTGGAATCAAATATTGCAACATTCTTTTAATTAAAACTCTTTTAAAGCTATCATATTTATATTTTTGTATTGCATTTTTTTTTATCCAAAGATTAATAGTTTTTTGTGTGATGGAACTTTCTAGACACATTTCAAATAATTTATTTAATAATAATTTATCATTTAAAGATCGGTCTAAAATAAAATGAATTGCATTTACGTCAGATAATTCTCTTTCTACTATTGATTTTGCCTGCGGAAAAAAAATTCCTTTCATTTTTCTTTTTAATAATTCTGGCAATACGAAATCAATATGATCTTTATACCCATCATCAAAAGTTAACAAACAAGAATTTTCAGGTAATTCTTTTTTTTTATAAAAAAAATTAATAAGGTCTTCTGCTGAAATAATGTTAAATTTTTTTTTTATATAATCAAGTTGAAGTTTAAACAAATCTAATTCTACTCCTTTTATATTAGGATGATGAGATTTTTTAATATTTCTTACGTAATGATACATTAGGACAAGGAGAGAATTTTTTTTTGTCATAATCATTTGTTTAATTATTATTATTATTTTATTACTTTAATCTGCTTGAGGCTTTAATATATTTTTTATATTATTTTATTAATTAAAATTATTACCACAAAAAATCTACATAAAAAAATTATGATAAAAGGTTTTCTATATCTTAAAGAATTAGTATTAAAAAAATATATATTTAAATGTAAATTAGTAATATAATTTAACCGATATAATGAACATTTTAGTAACAGGAGCATGCGGATTTATAGGATCCCATTTAGCAGAAGAACTAGTTAGACAGAATCATAAAGTCACAGCTTTTGTATTTTATAATTCTAGAAATTCAAAAGGTTGGTTAGATACCGTAGATAAGGATATTTTAAACAATTTAGAAATAGTATCTGGAGATATAAGAGATGATGAAATTATTTTTCAGAACTCAAAAAAAAAAGACATCATTTTTCATTTAGCGGCCTTGATAGGAATTCCGTATTCATATAAAGCTGTAAAAAGTTACATTGATACAAATATTAACGGAACTTATAATATTTTAAATTCTGCAAAAAAAAATAATGTTTACAAAACAATCATAACATCAACTAGTGAGGTTTATGGAACAGCCCAAACAATTCCTATAAAAGAAAGTCACTCTTTAAATGCACAATCCCCTTATGCCGCTTCTAAAATTGCTGCAGATCAAATGGCAATTTCATTTTATAGATCTTATAATTTGCCAGTGACTATTTTAAGACCGTTCAATACATTTGGCCCAAGGCAATCTGCTAGAGCTATTTTACCAACAATTATTTCTCAATTACTAAATAATAAAAAGTTAATTAAATTAGGCAATTTGTTTCCAACACGAGATTTTACCTATGTTGATGACACCGTAGCAGCATTTATTGCAACAATAAAAAAAAATAATATTCATGGAGAAGTGGTAAATATTGGAAATAAATTTGAAATTTCAATTCAGGACATATTAACAATTATGCAAAAAGATTTTGGTTTTAAATTCAAAGCTACTAAAGATAAAAAAAGAATAAGAGGAAAAAAGACAGAAGTAGAAAGACTATTTTCCTCTAACGAAAAAGCAAAAACTCTATTAAGTTGGACTCCTAAATATGCAGGCAAAAAAGGATTTATAAAAGGTTTGGATAAGACGATTAGTTGGTTTAAAAAAGATAATAATCTTAAATACTATAATTCAGATGTTTATAATATTTAAAGTTAAACTTATTTAAATTTTTTAAAATATAATTCTAATTTTTTACTTAAAAATGTCATTAGATAATATCATTATAAAAAAAATTAAAAGAATTTTAGGAAAAAAAAAAAATTACTATTTACATGAGCCATTTTTTTTTGGGAATGAAAAAAAATATGTACTTCAAGCGATAAAAAAAAATTATGTTTCTTCTATAGGAGGAGGCAAGTTTATTGATGAATTCGAGAAAAGAATTAAAAATTTTACAAAAGCAAAATATTGTATTTCAGTTATAAATGGCACAGAAGCATTGCATCTTAGTTTAATTGCCCTCGGTGTAAAAAATAATGATGAAGTTTTATTGCCAAGCTTAACTTTTTCTGGCACCGCAAATGCAGTAGTGTATTGCAATGCAATTCCACATTTTGTTGATAGCGAATTAGAGACTCTCGGAATTGATCCTTCAAAATTAGAAAATTATTTAAAAAAAATTTCAATTATTAAAAATAATGAATGTTATAATAAAAAAACTAATAGAAGAATTCGTGCCATTATTCCCGTTCATGTTTTTGGTAATGTTTGTAAAATTGATGAAATATTAAAAATCGCAAATAAATATAAATTGAAATTGTTAGAGGACTCCGCAGAATCTTTAGGTAGTTTTTTTCATAATAAGCACACGGGAATTTTCGGAGATATAGGCTGTATAAGTTTTAACGGAAATAAGATTATAACAACTGGTGGTGGAGGAGCCATCATAACAAATAACAAGTCCATAGCTCAGAATATAAAGCATCTCTCATCTACTGCAAAAATTAAACATCAATGGGAATATATTCATGATAAAGTTGGTTATAATTTTAGAATGGCAAATTTAAATGCTGCTTTAGGATTAGCGCAAATTGAAAATTTGAATAAATTTTTAAAATCTAAAAGAAGACTATTTAATAGATATTATAATGAATTTAAAAAAGTAAAGGGAATTACATTTATTACTGAACAAAAGTACTCCAAAAGTAATTATTGGTTAAATACAATATTTATTAATAACTCTTCAATAAAAAAAAGAAACAAGATTTTAAAATTGGGACATAAAAATAAAATTTTTTTAAGACCTGCCTGGAAACCCTTGCATACATTAAAGCACTTTAAGAAAATGCCAAAAATGAACCTTAGTCAGACAATAAAGATTTATAAGTCATGCATCAACCTTCCAAGCAGCGCATCATATTTTAATATGCAGAAATAATATTCTGATGAAAAAAATTATTTTAATAGGCGGAGGAGGTCATTGTAAATCATGTATAGATGTAATCGAAAGTGAAAAAAAATATACGATAAAAGGAATTTTAGAAAAAAAAAGGCAAAAAAAATTTTTATTAAATTATAAAGTTTTTTCAGAAAATTATTTAAATAAGAAACAAACAAGAAATAACTATGCTTTTGTTACAGTTGGTCAGATTAAAAAATACAAAATTAGAGTTGAGTTGTTTTATAAAATAAAAAAACTAGGATTTAGGATACCATCAATAGTATCGCCTTTAGCTTACGTTTCAAAACACGCTGTTATTGGCCAGGGCACAATAGTTATGCATGGAGCGGTTGTTAATGCTGGCGCTGTGATAGGGGATAATTGCATTATTAATACAAACTCATTGATAGAGCATGATGTTATTATTGGTAATCACACGCATATTTCTACAGAAGCAACAATTAACGGCGGAGTTATTATTAATGATAAAGTTTTTATTGGAAGTCGAGCAATAATTAAAAATAATATTACTATAGGGGAGGGCAGTATTATAGGAGCTGGGCTTTATATTAAAAAAAATTTAAATAAAAATACTTTAAAAAAAAAATGAATAATCACAGGACTTTTATTATTGCAGAAGCGGGAATTAATCATAACGGATCATTAAAAAAAGCATTAAAACTCATAGATGCAGCTGTAGCTGCTGGTGCTGATGCTATTAAGTTTCAAACATTTAAAGCTGAAAATATAGCTACAAAATTTGCCCCAAAAGCCAAATACCAAAAAAATAAATTTTTCAAGAAAGAGAATCAATTCCAGATGTTAAAAAAATTAGAACTTACAAAAGAAATGCATTTTAAATGCATGCGGTATTGTAAAAAAAAAAAAATTATTTTTATTTCATCAGCCTTTGATGAGGAAAGTTTAAATTTTCTAAAAAAAATTAATATTAAAATTTTTAAAGTACCTTCAGGAGAAATTAATAATACACCTTATCTCGAGTTGTTGGGAAAATTTAAAAAGAAAGTTATTTTATCTACAGGAATGTCAAATATTCTTGATATCGACAAGGCGATAAAGACTTTAGTACAAAACGGCACATCTAAAAATAACATAACTTTGATGCAGTGCACCTCTTCTTATCCGGCGCCATTTGAAGAAATAAATTTAAGAGTTATTAATAGTTTGAAGAAAAAATTTAAATTATGCGTAGGGTTTTCAGATCATAGCCTAGGATCTATTGCAAGCATTGTAGCAGCTGCTGTTGGAGCTAAAGTTATAGAAAAACATATTACTTTAGATAAAAAATTAGATGGGCCTGACCATAAATCAAGTCTTAATCCAAGAGAATTTAAATTAATGATAGATGATATTAGAATGGTAGAGAAAATATTAGGTAGTGAAATAAAAGATGTTACATTTTCGGAGAGAAAAAATATTAATATCGTTAGAAAATCAATAGTCGCCTCTAGATTTATTAAAAAAAATGAAAAATTTTCCGTAGAAAATATTACCTGCAAAAGACCCGGAACAGGAATTTCTCCTATATTTTTTAAAAAAATGCTAGGAAAGAAATCTGTTAAAAACTTTAACACAGACGATTTAATTAGATTAAAATAAACTATGAAGATTTTCTTAGTAACGAGTAGCAGAGCAGATTTTGGTTTATTAAAAAATTTAATTTTTGAATTAAATAAATCTAGTAATTTTGACTTAAAAATTATTGCTACAGGATCTCATTTCTCAAAAAAACATGGTTTTAGTTTTAACGAGATTAAAAATGAGAAAATTAGAATATATAAAAAAATTTTAATTACCAATAATACCAAATCATCAAGATCACTCTTGAATGATATGAGTGTTTTATCAAAGAGTATTTCATTTTTAATAAAAAAAAATAAACCTGATTTATTTATAGTTTTGGGAGATAGATACGAAGTATTTGCAATTACCTTGGCAGCTTATTTAGAAAGAATTCCTATAGCTCATATTCATGGAGGTGAGTTAACTCAAGGTTCTTTAGACGATGGCTTTAGACATTGTATTACAAAAATGTCAAATTTTCATTTTGTTACACATGAAATTTATAAAAAAAGAGTTATTCAATTAGGAGAAAATCCAAATTCAATTTACAATGTTGGATCGTTAGGGGCTGAAAATATTTATAAGACTAAACTTTTTAACAAAGAATACCTTGAAAAATTTTTAAAGATAATTTTTAAAAAAGATATTTTAGTAATATGCATACATCCAGAAATTACAAAAGAACTAACTATAAATTTAGCTAATGAACTATTTGCGGCCTTAAATTATCATCGCGGCAAAACTATAATATTTACAATGCCTGGATCTGATCTTTTTAATGACATAATATTTAAAAAAATTACAAGTTTCGTAAATAAAAATACTAATTCTTTTTTGTTTAAAAATTTAGGGAGTAGAAGGCATCTTTCACTTCTTCAAATCGCAGATACTATAATAGGTAATTCATCCAGTGGTATTCTTGAAATGCCAATTTTTGGAAAACCTTCAATAAACATAGGTCAAAGACAAGAAGGAAGAATAAAAGCTAAGAGCATAATCAATGTTGCACCAAAAAGATTTTTTATTAAAAAAGCTATAGATTCTATTTATAAAAAAAAAAGTAATA
>Ga0214921_10011770_pt1 | contig 10576 bp, 23 predicted proteins | sample LL1505_MetaG_FD_177992 | JGI IMG/M metagenome (GOLD analysis project Ga0214921, IMG submission 177992) | Freshwater microbial communities from Lake Lanier, Atlanta, Georgia, United States - LL-1505 | ecosystem: Environmental > Aquatic > Freshwater > Lake | place: USA: Georgia | collected...
CAACGACTACCCGATGATCTCGACGGTCATGGCGTCCAGGCGCGCGACGTTGCCCGCGTTCGCCACCGACCACGTGCCGACGAGGTCGAGCAGCTGGTCGGCGGTCGTGTCGACGGTCACGCTCGCAGTGCCCACGACCTCGGCGCCAGCCACGTACCCGCCCGCCGCGGCGAACAGGTGCTCGCTCGCCGCACGCACAGCACCTGAGGCCCCCGTCGAGCGGACGAGGATGTCCGCGCGAAGGTGGAACACGTCGCTCGTCGCCGGGTCACGTGCGGCGATCGTGGTGATGGTCGTCGACCCGAGCTTCAGCACGACGCCGAAGGTGTCCGTGCTGTTCTGCCCGACGATGGTCCCGAGGGCCATGACGCGGATGTGCGTGCCCGCGGTCAGCGCGCCGGCCGGGAGGGTGACGCTACCGAAGGACGTGGCCACGGTCGTGTTCTGGATGAGGGCGCTCTGCACGGCGTAGATCTGCCCGCCGACCTTCGCCGCGGGGTGCGTGCTCAGTGCGCGCTTCGTGGTGATGACGCCGGTCACGGCGGCGTCGTGGTCGAGGGAGCGGGACTGCATGAACTCGGGAAGCTTGCTCATTTTGACTCCTACGGGGCGGGTGCGCGCTGAGGATAGCACGCGCACCCCTCGAGGTGTACTACGCCGCCGCCTCTCGCCGCCGCTTCGGCCGCGCGCCCCTCTGGCGCCCGACCATGTACGGCAGGTTCATCTTCGTGGCCCACGCCTTGACCGCACACTGAAGAGTCTTGCGGTCCATGGGGCTCCGCGTCTCCTCGGCGATCTTGTCCCAGGTAAACGCGCCCGTGTTCCAGAGCGCGAGGTGCTCGTGGTACTCGCTCCGCATCCGGTAGCGCGTGGGTGGGCATCCCCACTCCATGAGCGTGCGCCGCACGCGTCGAACGTGCATCCGCTCACGGTTCGCGATGTACTCGATGGGTACACCGTCCATGCGTTCCATGATCCAGAGCAGCACGAGGCCCGGCTCGATCTCGCTGATCATGCTCCACCTCGCATGCGCGCCGTGTACTTTCTCGCTGACTCTCTCCACGAGGCCGGCACTAGGGCATCGGTGGCTACGCCGTTCGCGCGCAGGGCATCGGCTCCCCATGCGACGAAGTGGCACGAGAAGCAGTAGTACCGCGCCGTACCGCTCGTAATGGGTGACATGCCGGGCGTGCCGATATCGACTCTTTCCATCACTGCGTTCTTCTCTCCGCAGTCAGGGCAAACCGTAGCGGCTAGTTCTGTGTTGAGCACCTGGCTCATGGCTTGCCCTCCTCGACCATCGAGGTCACGTCCTCGGTCGTGAGTTCGACCGTGAACCATTCGTGCTTGTCCGGGCACACGCGGCGCCGCACGACGATGTCCGACGTGTACCAGCTGGCGACCTCGCCGGCCTTGCGAATGCGTCCGCTGTAGACGCCGCCCGCGGCGTCGGGCTGGCGGGTGTCCACGACGCGCGAGGACTTACCGCATCGGGTGCAGTTCATGCCCCCTCCTCGCGGCGGTGTTCGCCGCGTTCAATGGCGTCCGCTTCCCATTGAAGGAAGTTCCGTGCGCGCAGCCACGCCACCACGGCAGCGCGCTCCTTGTCTCGACCCATGTCATAGGCGCGGGCTAGGTCGTCGTTGTCGAGGCGGCGCTGCTCGCGAAGTTCGTCGAGCAGCGAGAGCAAGTAGTACACTGTGGAAAGGTCGTCGTTCATACCGTCACCTCTCGCAGCACCACGTCCACACGCGGGTCCTCGCCAGGCGCGACGAAGTACGACCCGGCGTTGATCGACACGATGCACCGATCATTGCTGACGACGCGCGCGATCTGCAGAGCGTCGAGCGTGATCTTCACGATGTTGTCGAGGTCGTGCCGGGTAGTCGCCGGCAGCGTGTAGCCGGACATCTTCCACAGTTCGCGCGGGATGTAGGCCGGTCGAGACTTCGGGCGCGGGTGATGCGCCGTCACGTCGACCTCCCAGAGCGGGTGGCGCTCGTCGAGGGGGATGAAGGTCACGCCGCCGCTCTCGCGCAGATGTTGCTCGCGCAACTGGTGCGCGGCTTCGTGCTCCCACGCCCTGGTCGTCTCCGGCGTGCGGGCGCTGCCCGTCGCGCGGCTGAACACAGGCCGGCCTTTGCCCCGCGGCTCGAGCCGGATGGTGTAGTGCTGGTCCATCACAGACCTCCCAGCTGCGATTTCTTGAATCGCATGATGCCGAAGCGCATCCTTACGTTCTGCACCGCCATTCGCGACACCTTGAACATCTCGCCGATGAAACGATCCGTATGTCCTTGGGACACCAAGCGCCGGATGAGGTCTAGGTCTCGGATGGTCCACTTGTGGTAGTTGCTCGTCCTCATACGTGCACCGGGCGCACGTGCTTCTCGACTTCGATCTCGTCTAGCAGCTGGCTCAACCGCTCGGGCGAGAGGAGCAGTCCGTGCGCCTGGACGAGGCCGAGCTCCGCGCGGAGGTACATGATCACGTCCCGACGCTCGATGCGTCGCGCGTTGCCCAGCTGCACCGCGAGGACCGCAGCCTGCTCGGCGTACTTGTGCATCTGCTTCGTCGAGGACTCGTAGGCCGCCTGCTCGATGCGGAGCGCGTACTCGAGCGAGTCCACGCGAGAGAGCACGCCGTCGATCGCTGCCCTCAGTTCAAGCGCCGTCATTGTCCACCTCCATGTAGAGCGAGGCGATCTCGAACGCGTCGAGCCCGAGGGCCCGATAGAGCGCCGTAATGGCCTTCATGCTGGGGCGTCGGCGCCCGTTCTCATATGCCTTGATCGCGCTCACGGTAAGGCCGCACGCCTTCGCGAGGTCCGTCTGGGTCATGCCGGCTTCCCGGCGTCGTTCTGCGAGACTCACTTTTTCATCCTCCACGGGTTGACGTTCCGTGAACCCATTCATAGTATGTGGGTGTCGGGTCGTCAACCCCCCGACGAAGGAACACGATGAACTACGCAAGTGAGAACATCGGCGAGCTGGCGAAGGCCCTCGCCGCCGCGCAGGGCGAGATGAACGCCGCCAGCAAGGACGCCACGAACCCACACTTCAAGACGCGCTACGCCGACCTCGCATCCATCATGGACGCGTGCCGCGGCCCACTCACGAAGCACGGCCTCGCGGTCACCCAGCTGCCCGGCCGTGACGAGGCCGGACAGGTCACGCTCACCACGACGCTCATGCACGCCAGCGGACAGTACATCAGCTCGACCATCGGCGTGCGTCCCGCCCAGGAGAACCCGCAGGTAGTCGGGTCGATCCTCACGTACCTGCGCCGCTACACGCTCGCATCCGTCGTGGGCGTGGTCAGCGACGACGACGACGGCGAGGCTGCGAGCCACACAGCGCGCAGCGCCCCTCAGCGCCCCGTGGAAGCGCATCGGCAGTCTAGCCCTAGCCTTCCCCCTGCCGCACAGCAGAGCGCGCCCCAGAGGCCCGCTCAGCGCAACGACGGGCCCACGCTCTCGACCGACTGCCCGGAGTGCTCCGGCCCCATGTGGGACAATCGCGAGAAGAAGACCAACCCGAAGGCGCCCGACTTCAAGTGCAAGGACAAGTCCTGCACGGGCGTGATCTGGAAGTACAAGGCGCCATCCGCACAGCCCATCCCCGGTGGGCACCTCGAGGCCGAGCTTCGAGGCTCCCCGCCTCCGTTCGACGACGACATCCCGTTCTAGCCCCACCAACTCTTTAGGAGGCCACCATGGCTGCTACCGTTACCGCCCTCTCCCCTCTCGTCGCCGCCGTCCTCTCCGGCATTCTCACCTTTGCCGGCGAGTATGAAGCCGCGGCGTGGACCCTGCTCCTCGCCCCCGCGGGCATCCTGATCGCGCCGCACCTCGAGGTGGAGTGATGCCGGGCAACCTTTACATCGACATCGAGACGCTCCCGCCGCTTCTTTGGCCCCAGCACGAGCGCGACGCCTACGTGCGCGCGAAGGTGCCCGGCACGTACAAGAAGCCAGAGAGCATTGACGCGTGGTGCGTCGAGAACCACGACGAGCAGTGGGGGCGCGCCGCCCTCGATTGGCGCGTGTCGCGGATCGCTTGCATCGGCGTGACGTGGGAGCCCGAGGATCGCGACGAGGTCGTGTCCACGTGCTGCATGGGTGGCCCCACTGACGAGGAAGAGCGCCGCATGTTCACGGCGTTCGAGTACTTCATCGGCGACCAGAAGGCCCACGGCGCGCACGTGATCGGGCACAACATCCTCGGCTTCGACCTGCCCCGTCTGCACCTCACGTCCGCGCGCCTGCGGCACGTCATGGCGGGATGGTTCCACGAGGTGTCCACCGAGCACCGTCGCCGAGTGACCGACACGATGCACCTCGCCTTCCCGTCGCGTGAGCGCGTGGGCTTGTCCGACCTTGCCTGCGCCCTGGGCGTCGGCGACAAGACCGGCCACGGGTCCGAGGTCCTCCCGCTCTGGCTGGCGGGTCGCCATGCCGAGATCACCGACTACTGCCTCAACGACGTAGCGATCACCCGCTCCGTGTACCTCGCCCTCAACGGAGTCACCGATGCCCGTGCTTGATTGGACTGTGATCACTGTGAGCAAGCCCGCGCATCACCTGGCGTGGACGCACAGCCTGCGCGACGGGGCGCACCTGCTCGTGAACCAGCACGTGGGCGGGTGGTACTCGTGGGAGCTCATGACCCGCACGCCCACGACCGACCAGCGTGGACGCGCTGTCACGCTCGAGGATGCACAGCGTCAGGCTGAGCTCGCCGCGGCGGCGCAGGGCCTCGTGGACATCGACACCGAATACGCGCGTCCTGACATGGACCGCGCCCAGGTCGCGAGCCTGATCGATCTGGCGCTGCGGGGTGGCGAATGAGCGAGGAGCAGATCCTGCTCGCGAAGCGCGCCGTCGCCTGTAAGGGCTGGAGGTGGATGCCGGGTATGGTCGCCATCCATCCGAATCCGTCAACGAGCCGTGTGCTCTTTGGCCGTGGCTACACCTTTCTGGGAGCCTACCGACGCGAGCTGAAGACTAAAACACCTAGCTGGTGGCAGGGCTGGTCAGGGCAAGTGCAACACAGTCAGTACGGATATGCAGGTTTTGAGCACTGCACGCCCGTCCCCGACCTCACCGACCCCGCCACGCTGGGTTGCCTGCTCGCGCTGGTGCGGGAGGCGTGGAGCGACCCGAAGGTGCACGTACTGTACGTCGAGGGCCTCTATCTGTGGGAGTGCGCTGACCGTCACAACGTTCACGGCTCTGGACAGACCGAAGCCGAAGCCCTCATTGGCGCCCTCGAGTATGCACCATGAAGCCCCCCGGCCATACATGCCCGGCTATCGACCGGGCGCAGTCGGCTCTCCGTCGTCTCGCGTGGCGCTACGCGAACCCGGAGCACGTGGGCATCACGCCCGCCGAGGTCGTCGCCGAGGGCCTCGCGGCGCTGGAGCAGGTACGCGAGGAGAACAGGCAGATGCGCGCGGCGTACCACGAAGCATGTTCGCGTGGTTGACCGTGGCGACCATCGTGCTGCTCGTGGGCGCGATGGTGCAGCTGCTCTCTCGGGTCGCCGTGTGTGTGCTGTTCGCTATCGTGTCTCGAGTACGTCCACGTCGGCAGAGCGCACATCGGCCGAGCAGTCGCCGCGGACTGTCTCGACCGTGAACTCTTGCCCCCACGCCTGACGCGCCTTCGCCACTGCACGGCGCCAGACGCGACGGACCTGTGCGGCCTCGTCCTCGGCCTCGTTGCACAGCCGATGCGTCGTGACCTGCACACGCACCACGACGGGGTCGACCTCGACCACCTGTGCAGTGATCGTCAGGCCGACCGGCCACTCGCACGCGTCAAGGCGCGGGTCGGTGATGGAGAGGACCTCACCGACCTCGACCGCGCACGAAACGTCTAGCCCTTCCACGGCGCGTAAGTCTTGCCGTCCCACGTGAGCGCCTGGCGGCTCTTCTCGCGGGCACGGTAGGGCTCGCCCAGCGAGACGTGGATCCACGACACCTTCCCGCCCGGGCCCTCAAGGATGGCCTGCCCGAACGGGATGCCGCTCTCCTTCACGATCCAGCGGAAGACTTCCTCGAGGGCCACGCCGGGCACCACAATGTCTGCGGCCTGCCCGCTCATGTGCTGCGAGGTCTTCGACCCGCCCACCGCCGTGTTCACGGCAGGACCACGGAACGCGCTGTTGATTCGCACGGCACCGAACTTCGTGCGGATGGGCTCGAGGACCGTGGTCGCAAGCGCCGTCAGCGCACCCATACACGCCTGCGCCTCCTGACGGTTGACTGCCTGGAGCGCCGTCTGCCCGGTACGCGTGAGCTCATCAAAGGTGAAGTGTGGAGACAGGTTCACGGCTTCCTCCCTGCGGGCGCTGGCTTCTTCTTTGCGGCCTTCTCGAGCTTCTCGACACGCGCGATCAGCAGCTCGGCGTCGAAGTCGTCGGGAAAGTCGGGCAAGGTCATGCGCGAGGCTTTGGCCTCGACCGCTGCGATCCGCGCCTCGAGGGACGTGTGGGCAGCGATGCACTGCGGGGGGCTCGTGGTAGGCCCCTGCATCTTCGCGTTGAGCTCAGCCATCGCCAGCTCGTGCGCCTGCTCGGCCTGCTTGTTGGCGAGCTCGGCCTTCTGCTTCGAGCTCTGGGAGTAGAACTTCCACGCCGCGCCGCCACCGAGGACCGCCACCAGAGCGAGGACCACTCCGAGCATCCCACCTTCCTCGGCGCCCTGAGCGAGCTTGACGAGCTCCTCGGGCGACGGGGTAGCGGCCTGCGCCTCGTGGGCGATGAGCGCGGCGTCGTCCGTCACGCTAGCGACGATGGCGTCCTTCTCGGGCGTCTGCACCAAGGGAGCGGGCTCGACAACCGGCTCCTCGATGTGGATCGGGTCCATCAGATGCCGTCCTCTTCGATGAGGATCTCGCAGTTAACGGACGTGTGCGACGGCGCGAAGACCGCAACCTGCGTCACGCCGGAGAACCCGCTGATGCGATTTCGGCTGCACTTCATGTGAACCGGATCGCTCACGCTGAAGTACGTCGCGGGCGCCGCGCCTCCGTCCGTCAGGGTCGGGTCGAAGCTGAACGCCAGCCCCTTCGTCGCCTTGTCGCGGTTGTGGAGCGTGATCTGCAGGCTCACGCCCTGGGGGAGGAGAATGATCCGGCACAGGTTCGAGGTTCCCGGCGTCGTGGTGCTCGACACATAGGGGTACTGCTTGATGCCGGAGAGGTCGAGAGCGGCCATAATGCCTCCTAGTCGAGCGCGTCGACAGTGAGCAGGTACACGAGCTTGCCAGCGATCGCGAGCAGCTTGCGGCGCTCAGCGCGGGTGATCTTCGTCCCGCCGTCGCCGTCGACCGCACGGGCGTCCTTGATCGCGTCGAGGAGCACGAGGACCTCGGCGGGCAGCTTGATGATCTCGTCAGGGGATAGGGGCATTCACGACTCCGGTGTGCTGATGAGCCATCGATGCGACGGTCGCGAGCTGCCGCTCGATGGCGTCCAGGCGCCCCTCGATGCGACGCTGCGACGAGATGATCTGCTCGAGCTGCGAGGCGTCTACCTGGGGGGCTGCGCTCGCCTCGGCCGACTTCATACCGAGGGCGCCACCGCCGCCAGCCATAGCCGCACCGATCACCATTAGCGCCCACACAGGCACGGGCACGAGGCGCTGCGACCACGCTGCCTGAGATTGACTGTCGGCCATCAATGCCCCCACTGATGCGCCGATACTAGCGCATCACGCGCGGAAACGCACGACCAGACGGCCCTCGTCATCGAGGCCCTCGCTCCAATCCTCGCCCCACGAGGCGCACGTCACGCCAGCCGGGAGGCGCGCGGCGTCCACCGTGTAGCCGACCTGTAGATCAATGATCACCACGCTCGGGTTGGCGGCGATCAGCGCGACGATAGCGTCCGTGCAGTCCATATCAGCGACCTCGACTTCCTCAGTCCACACATGCGGGAGCGTCCACCCCTCGGCGTCGGCCACCGATCGCAGCGCCGGGGGGACGCCCAGGTACCACCCGACGCACCCGCGCTCGGATGCCGCAGCGGGCGCGCTTACGGCGTCGTCGGTGACGAGCCACTTCTGCGAGATCTTCATTTCACCACCATCAAGACGTATTGCCCGGCGACACCGTTCTGCCCGTTGGTCCCACCTGTGCCTGCGCCAGTTCCACCGGTACCCGCTGCGGCGCTGACGGTCCCGCCAATCGTGGTGCTCCGCGTGATGATCGCGACGAGCCCGCCGCCGCCGCCGCCACCACCGCCGCACGACCCGGTGCCTACGCCGAGGGTGGCATTCGCACCGTTGCCACCGTTGGCGCTGATGTTCCCGCTGTTGGCGACAGTCGCCGCAGCGATCCAGACGATACCTGCACCGCTGCCGCCGCCGCCCGAGATGAAGGACCCGCTCGTGTAGGCAGTGATCGTAATACCGCCGCCGCCGCCGCCACTGCCGCCGTTGAAGGCGCCGAAGCTGCCGCGACCGTCCATGATGCGGCCGGCGAACTTCTGCGGCGTAGCGTTCTGCGGCGCCAATCCGCCCTGCCCACCGTTACGCGTTGACGAGGCGCCGCCGTTCCCGCCAACAGGCGCCGTATTCGTACCGTTTAAGGAGCAGTTCGTATTGTCAATCGCGCTGAGCCCGGTCGCTTGGTTCACTGCGTTAAGGGACCACCCGCTACCCGCATTCGTCCCCTGTCCGCCGAGGTAGTTACGCGCGACAAAACCGGTGCGGCCGACCTGAGTAGTCGCCGAGAAGCCATTATCATCGATCGACCCGCCTGCCGCGATCGTCAGCGTACCGCGGACGAAGATGCGGTTCCCGTTCGGCTTCAGCTGCCCGGCCGCGGTGATCGTCAGGTTATTGTAGTGCATCTCCCGGCTAAGGGTCGTGAACGCCGAGATGCTCACGTCGCCATCGGATGCGTCGCCAAAGAGCGAGTCGAGGAACGAGCCCGATAGCTGCGCCGCCGGGGTGCCGTGGGTGTGGTCGGCACGCGCGACATCCGTGCTCGTCCCCACGGCGCTTGACTGACCGTAAGCAGTCTCCGACACGACCGTAGACGCGAGCGGAATGGTTGGCGTCCCGTGGGTGTGGTCCTGTCGCGCTACGCTCGTGCTAGTGCCGACTGCCGAAGACTGACCGAACGCCGTCTCCGACACGACCGAAGATGCGAGCGGGATCGTAGGACTGCCGTGGCTGTGATCGCCGCGGGCATAGTCCGTTGATGTTCCCACGACGGGGCTGAGCCCGAAGGTCGTCTCGCTCACGACCGTCGAGGCCGGCGTCCCACCGCCACCGCCACCGCCAGACGCCGCGACCGTGACCGTGAGGACCTCGCCTGTGAGACTCTCGGAGATCGTCACGTTCGTGCCGGCGACCAGCTGCGCCACGCGGGCGAACTGTCCGGTGCTGTTCCTCGTGAGCGGTACGCGCGCCATGGTTAGGCTCCCGCCTCGATGTATCGCAGCGTGAACGTGACCGTGCTGTCCTCGCCCCAGGTCACGCCCTCGATCATCATCATCTGATCCTGTGCGGCGATCTCCATGTCGGTCAACGTCACGAGGTCCCCACGGCGCAGCCATCCGTACCGCTGCGGCGCGACATACTGCACCATGCGGGACGGCTGCCCGTAGCGCGCGGCCTGTGCCACGAGGACCTTGGTCGCGGTCACGGCATCGTGGACCACGGTCGTCTCGACCACCTTGCGCCGTAGACCGTACCGCGAGACGGGACCGATGAGCTGCTTGATCGCCACCCGGAACGGGTCGGCCACGTGGACCTCTCCCGTGATGCGCCTGAAAGACCGATAGCCGCCGGTCTGCGGGTCCCACGTATAGCGAAGCTCCACGTAGGTGGCGACCTCGTCGGAGCCTTCGTAGCTGATGCGCCCCACCCGCTCGAGGCTCGGGTCAACGTCGGTCGAGAGCGCGGCGAGGGCCTGCGTCGCGTCAGGGTAGACCGGCCACAGGTACGGGTAAACGCCGCCGGGGCCTGCCGACATGGCGAAGGGGAAGACTGCCGAGAGGACCTCGGTCATGTACTCGCCGAGCGCCACGGGTTCGTCGATGTAGCCCGAGGTGGCGTATTGATTGAGGCCGGTGCGCGCCCCGTCGACCCGCGACCAATCGACCCGCAGCGCCGAGCGCCGAAGCACGTGGGCGATCAGGTCGCCAGCGCCACGGATGGCCTGCGCGCTCTCGTCAACGAGGGCCGCGCCGTTGTTCCAGACGACGAACAGGTCATCCGTCAGCACGAGCGACGACGTGCTCGTGTCGACCACGACCCGCGCCACGACGGGGATCCCGCGCGTCACACCGAAGTACTCGCGCACGTCGGTGTAGTACACGACGAACGTCTCCGTGGTGCCGGCGCTGTCGATGATGTCGACGCTGAACGCCTCGACGTAGTGGCACGCGACCGCGAGGTAGACCAGACTCCCGACCGTCCCGATGATCGGCGCGGGGCTCCCCGCCGACACGCCATCCCCAGGGGTGCCCCACACCATCGGCACGATCACGCCAGCGTCACCCGCCGTCGCGGCCGGGTTCCCGCTCACAGCCTCGGCCAGCCATGACGCGATCGTGATGGGCT
>Ga0214921_10011772_pt1 | contig 10574 bp, 8 predicted proteins | sample LL1505_MetaG_FD_177992 | JGI IMG/M metagenome (GOLD analysis project Ga0214921, IMG submission 177992) | Freshwater microbial communities from Lake Lanier, Atlanta, Georgia, United States - LL-1505 | ecosystem: Environmental > Aquatic > Freshwater > Lake | place: USA: Georgia | collected 2015-05-28
TGCTCCCAGTAGCTCAATGATTCTAAGTTGAGCGGCATTGGTGTCCTGAAATTCATCAATTAAATAGTATTTAAAACGCGATTCTATTTTCTGTCGAACAGTGGGAGACTCCTCCAATAAGCAAACCGTTTTAAAAATACAATCATCAAAATCTATTAATCGATTTAGCTTAAGTTGACGTTCATAGAGCTCATAAGATCTAACGATCAAATCGGCGTCAACACCGAGAGCGATATGTTGCGCTCTTTTGGCGAGTTCTGCTGGTTTCAATAGCGCATTTTTTGCCTTAGAAATCTCCGCATGTAATGCTTCTACGTTCACTGTTTGTATTGCGTTTTCTTCTTGAAGCGCGCGTCTTAAAAGATCGATCTGATCGCCAGTACCAGCCAGTGAAAATTTCTTCGGCAACCCGATCTCAGAGCCGAACTCTCTAAGTAGCCGCAAACAAAAGCTATGAAACGTGCCAAGTTGAATGCGCTTAGCCGTGCTTTGTCCGACAAGAGCCTCCAAGCGTTGATTCATCTCCCTGGCCGCTTTATTGGTAAAGGTCATGCCAGCGATAGATTCTGGGGCAGCGCCCATGCTGATCATATATGCAATTCGCATCGTCAGCGCTTTGGTCTTGCCCGTTCCGGCACCAGCTAGAACTAGCAATGGGCCCGACGTTGTTTCGACAACAAGGCGTTGCTCAGGATTGAGGGTGGTTAGGTCGATCATCGCATTCCATTTACGCCAAAAACTATATAAAAACAAACACTTAAGAAGAATCCGCGATCAAAATAATGCCCCTATTCGGTCCGAGCGGTCGAGACGGGCGCGGATATTTATAATCAAAGTACAACTTATGCCACATTGTGATTGATCTTGCATCCGTGCATCAGTAGGTTTGTGTCGTTAAATGCCCGTGCCTGATGCTACTAGAGGAGAAAATTAGCCTATGTTCCGAACCCTTATTTTTACTTTATCTATTTTTACAGCCAACCTGGCCTTTGCAGAAGGCGCCGCTCAGCCGCAGGGGCCGTCAACGATAGAAATGCTCATCATGCCCGCGGGATTTCTGCTAATCATGTATTTCTTTATGATCAGACCACAACAAAAGAGAGCCAAAGAGCACCAAAATTTTCTGTCGTCGCTAAAGGCCGGCGATGAAGTCGTGACAGCTGGCGGTATTATTGGGCGTGTGAAATCAGTGGCTGAGGGCTTTGTAAATGTCGAAGTAGCCGGCACTACGGTGATAAAAGTTCTCAAAAGCGCAATCGAAGGGCAAAGCCCCAAGGCGCAGGCCGCTGTCAAGGCAGATTAAGCGACTTTGAACCCCATAGAGGTGAACCTTACCGCTTATCTTGATAGGATAAGTGATGAAGTTTTTGCGTCCGCGGTCAATCCTTGCTGAAATGAGCCCGGTGAATCATTGGGATGAGGTGAACACCTATGAAGTTGCCTTTTAATATGAGCGTTAAGAAAAATTTGCAATTATTTGGTTATTTCATCGCAGTGATGTCGCTCATGAGCATGACCTCGGGGGCCTACGGAAATCAGGCCAATCCAGCTATTCCTGAAGAATACGAAACAACAGGTGGCCAGTCTCTTGCATTTGGCGGATCTGTGGCAAGCGGGTTTGGCGGTGTTTCTTCTGTGCGCTCAAATCCAGCCTTACTAGCGATGGATAAAGAGTATGCGGTCAGTGGGTCTTACCATTGGCCCGCGGCAGGGCGAGATTTCTACCAACTTGGCATCGTCGATAGTAAAACTAGTTCGATAGCTGCAGGTTTTTCCTACACCGGCGCTATGGAAAACTATCAGGGCGTTGCAACAAGTAGCCAAGCCACGAACCCCGGCATGATGGATCTTTCCAAGGATAGCCCAGTTGTTCGTCGCGCAAGTCTAGCGTTTGCCGTACCAGTTGGCAGATTTTTTGCCGGTTTGGGCGGGGGACTGGTGGAGGCCCAATCACCCGCAGAGACTTTGACAGAAGACGGGTCACAAAAAATAAAAGGCTTCACCATGGGTTTTGGGCTTGCGGCACAGGTGTCTTCCAGTGTTCGACTGGGAGTTTCCGCTGAAAATTTGGCGAACCGAAAGGTTCGGTTCGCGGCTCCAACTTTTTATCGCGCCGCGGCGAGTTATTCATTTGCAGATGTAGCATCTATTAACCTCGATTGGCGGAATCGAGAAAATATCGACCTCTATGAAGGGGTCTCGCCGACCTTGTTTACTTCAAGTGCCACGCCGGCAGAGACAAAGTCGGCAAAACCTGAAAATTTTCTGAACGTGAGCACGTCCGTAAAAGTTTATGATCTCTTACGCTTGATTGCCGCAACCGGTCAGCTACGTTCAGACACACAAAATACCACGAGGATCGCCGGAGGCTTGTCCTTAGTAAATGGCAATTTTAATTTTAGCTATCAAGCGCTAAAGCCTGACGCCTCTAAGGACTCGGTTCACCATTCGTTGGCTCTCGCACTTGACGTCGCAATTTAGTATGGCAATTGAATGTTGCGATTTGATATCGAGCAAAACCTAAAAAAATTCAGAAAGAACAACCCATGATGCGCCACCGTTTAGCCAATGGAATGGAATTTGTTTTTTGTCCAAGCGAAGGGGCGGATGTCGTTTCAATTCAGTGCATTGTGTGGGCTGGGTCACTAGACGAGCGAAAACACGAGAGAGGCGTCGCCCATTTTCTTGAGCACATGCTCTTTAAGGGTACAACTAATCGTGGCGTTGGCGAAATTGCTTCGATGGTGGAGGGGGCGGGTGGCGATATCAATGCATACACTACTTTTGACAAGACGGTATTTTATTTAACGCTTCCAACCATCCAGGCTGATCTTGGTTTTGATGTTCTTTCAGATGCTATTTTTCGTAGCTCTTTCGATGATGGCGAATTTCAAAAAGAGCGCGAGGTCATATTAGAGGAAATCCGCCGAGGTAATGATGATCCAGGAGGGCAGGTTGGCCGGAAAATTTTTTCTGAACTTTACAAGGGCTCCGAGGCTGGGCGACCGATTATCGGCTTTGCCGATGAGGTGAAAAATTTTTCCAGACAAATATTGGTAGAATTTTGGAAGCAATGGTATCAACCGCAAAACATGTCTTTAGTAGTTGTCGGTCACATGAACGAAGCAGAGGCCACAAATCTTGCGGAAAAATATTTTGGCCGCTTTAAAAGCGAATCAAATCTGGGACTGGCTTGGGGCAGTGGCCGTCATCGGGGAATCCGTCGTGAAAAAGGCACAACGGTTAGAGCAGTCGTTATTGCAGGAGAATACGAGCAAGCTCGGCTCGATATAGTCCTTGGTGCACCCGCTCTCGATGCGCCAGATTGTGCCATCATAGATACGGCATCCTATGTATTAGGAGGCAGCGACGTATCGCGTTTGCAACGGCGCTTAAAAGAAAAGGAAGCCATCGTTAATGCAATTGGCGCCTCAGCGTATACGCCGACATTTGACGGAGTCTTCGAAGTTAGCGCTGCCTGCGAGGCAGAAAATTTCGCCGCAGCTTGCAAATCCATTGCCCGTGAATTAGTGCTTCTTGCGGAACATGAGCCTGCCTCGCAGTTAGAAGTAGACCGCGCAAGAGCAGCTTCGAGAATTGGTCGCATTCACCGCGAGGAAACTGTCGACGGGATCGCCAGGGCCATCGTGTCAGGACTTGCGACGTCGATGAAAGAAAAGTTTGAACAGGTTTATGATCAAGTTTTAAATAGTTTTTCCCCATCAGAAATGTCTACCACGTTGCGGCGTGAGTGGGATCTGGACAGTGCGCTTATTGTCGTGCTCTGCGACAAGGAGCACGCTCCAAAAGAGGAGAAATTAGTTAAAGCTTTTAACGAAGGGGTGCTTGATGCTCGCCGGTCTAGCGAAGCGGTGAAAACTTTGAAGCGCTCTGCAGGAAAAACCGCGTCAATTCATCGGTTTGAAGTTGGACAGGGTGTTCCGGTTATTTATAGGCAGATACCAGGTGCCCGCATGTTTAGCGTGTCAGCAGCCACAGAGGGAGGGCAACGCGGCGAAGATATTTCAACGGCCGGCACCTTTCACGCGGTCGCTACCTTGCTAGGCCTTGCTACTAAAAGAAAGTCTTACGACGAATTTTCTGGACGTCTGGAAGACATGGGCACCATTTTAGGGGGTTTTAGTGGCAAGGATAGCCTCGGATTTGAGATGCACTGCATCGACGAGCAGGTAGAGGAAATGATCGGCCATCTCGCGGAAGCCATGATGTTGCCAGATTTCCCAGTAAATCAGTGGGAGTCTTACCGACGGGAAACATTAGAGTCCCTCAAGCTTCAGCAAGACAGCGCTTCGTGGATATGTATGCGAAGGCTCCATCAGAAAATTTATGGTCGACATCCTTATGCGCTGCCAATCACTGGTATTGATAAAACAGTCAAAGAATTTTCGGCCGAATCGCTTTTGAAATTTTACGAGGCTTGGCGCGACGGCGGTTCCTGGGTCTTCGCAATTGCGGGGGGCGCACCCGCCGAGCTTGTTGAAGCAATTTTTTCGAAAAAATTTTCAAGCTTTAAGAATCAAAAGAAAAATCGGGACCTTGTTCATGTGCTTTCAGGAGAGCCGTCCATTTTGGGCATTCCAGCGCGGCCAAGACGAACGCAGGAGCAAGCTCATTTATCTATCGCTGGCTTGGGACCCAAGTGGGGCGATAACGGTAGGGAAGCCGTTGATATTTTGATAAATATTTTGGGCGGCCACGGCGGACGATTATTTACCACTCTCAGGGATCAAGAAAGTCTTGCTTACTCAGTTTCGCCGCTTCATTCAAATGGCGTGTTGGGGGGAATCGTGGGCGCCTACATTGCCACTGCAGTAGATAAGGCAAGCCGCGCGATGAGTGGGCTTGAGCGCGAGTTGCGTAAAATTTCATCAAACGGCCCGACCATGGATGAAATCCAGCGTGCAAAGTCTTACATTCTTGGTAGCCACGAGATCGGGCTACAGCGCACAAGCTCCCAGGCCATGACAATGGCACTCATGGAGCTTTACGGCATGGGCTGGGATGATTTTTTGCACTATCCAGAGCGAATTAGACAGGTAGGCGTCGAAGAAATAAAAGACGCGGCCAAGAAATATTTTGACCCTTCGCGCATGGAAAGCGCCATAGTCGGCGCAGACTAAGTCTCAAAAAGTCTTATATTCTTCGGGACTAAAGACCTAATTATGTTAGAATGAGCATCCAAAAATTTTTTATTCTGGAGAGGCCATGAAACTTTCTGAAAGGCTATTAAACTCACCCATTGGCGCCAAAATGCTAATGGCAGTGACTGGTTTAATGCTGACGGGTTTTGTTTTAGCGCATTTGTCTGGCAATTTGTTGATCTACGCGGGACCTGAGAAATTTAATGCTTATGCAGCGGGGCTGCATTCACTTGGCCCTCTGTTGTGGATTGCACGGCTTGGATTGCTGGCGGCATTTGTGACGCATTTGTATTTAGCGATAAAGCTCTCCATCCAAAACAAGGCGGCAAGGCCTATTGCGTATGCGCATGAGGCAACCATCCAGGCGACGCTTGCTTCTAGACACATGATTCACACAGGCGCGCTGATGTTTGCATTCATACTTTACCATTTAGCTCACTATACTTTTCGCGTCGTGAATCCAGAATTTGCTAATCTTCCTGAGGGCGATGTTTACGGGATGGTAGTATCTGGATTTTCAAGCCCAGCAGTCAGTAGTTTTTACATAATTTCGATTGCGGCACTTGCGATGCACCTGCGTCACGGAGTTTCAAGTGTGTTTCAGAGCTTGGGCCTCTACCACGGCAATCTTAATCCATTGACCGAAAGGCTTGGGCCTCTCGTGGCTATCATCGTATTTGTTGGTTTCTCAAGCATCCCAGCGGCGGTTCTAATAGGACTTGTAAAATAATTTGGAGGATTTAACGATGAAGCTTGATTCAAAAATCCCATCGGGTCCGCTCGCAGAAAAGTGGCAAAAACATAAATTTGAAATGAAGTTAGTGAATCCCGCCAATAGACGTAAGTATGACGTCATTGTGGTAGGAAGCGGCTTGGCCGGAGCTTCAGCTGCCGCAACACTTGGCGGTCTTGGCTACAATGTTAGCTGTTTTTGTTTTCAAGATAGCCCGAGAAGAGCGCACTCAATCGCAGCTCAGGGTGGAATCAATGCAGCAAAAAATTATCAGGGCGATGGCGATTCTGTGCAAAGACTTTTCTACGACACCATAAAAGGTGGAGACTTTCGCGCTCGCGAAGCAAATGTGCATCGATTGGCTGAGGTGAGCCGAAATATTATAGATCAATGTGTGGCTCAAGGCGTTCCGTTTGCAAGAGATTATGGTGGCCTCCTTGATAATCGCTCTTTTGGTGGTGCTCAGGTGAGCCGTACTTTTTATGCGCGCGGACAAACTGGACAGCAACTTTTACTTGGAGCTTACTCGGCACTAAATCGAGAAATTAATCGCGGAAGTGTGAAGATGTTTCCGCGCAAGGAAATGCTAGAACTGGTCATGGTGGACGGAAAAGCAAGAGGGATCATTGTTAGAGATTTGGTCACTGGCGAAGTGTCCTCCCATGCGGCCAATGCGGTTATCTTGGCCACCGGTGGCTACGGGAATGTGTTTTATCTATCTACAAATGCCAAGGGCTGCAATGTCACGGCCACATGGCGCGCCCACAAGAAGGGCGCGGGATTTGCAAATCCATGCTACACACAGATTCATCCCACTTGTATTCCGGTTAGTGGCGACTACCAATCAAAACTTACTTTAATGTCAGAGTCTCTTAGAAATGATGGTCGCGTCTGGGTGCCCAAAACTCGTGGTGATCAAAGACCGCCGCATCAAATACCGGAAGTGGAACGTGATTATTTTCTTGAAAGAAAGTACCCAAGTTTTGGCAATTTGGCTCCACGTGACATCGCATCAAGATCAGCGAAAGAGGCGTGTGACGACCAGAGAGGTGTTGGCCCAGGAGGTCTTGGGGTTTATCTAGATTTTGCGGATGCCATTAAGCGTGCAGGAGAAGATGGGATCAAGAAAAAATACGGCAATCTGTTTCACATGTATCAAAAAATAACGGCCGATAATCCTTACAAAGTTCCGATGCGCATCTATCCTGCTGTCCACTACACGATGGGCGGACTTTGGGTGGATTATAATCTAATGAGCAATATCCCAGGACTTTTTGTATTGGGTGAGGCTAATTTTTCAGATCACGGCGCCAATCGTCTGGGCGCGTCGGCGCTAATGCAAGGTTTGGCAGACGGCTATTTTGTCATTCCGTATACTTTGTCCAATTATTTTGCCACTGAAAACCTAGATAAAGTATCCACACAAGATAGCGCATTTAAGATGGCCGAAAGCGAAGTCAATGAGCGAACAAAAAAGCTACTTTCCATAAAAGGCTCTCGCACAGTAAACAGCTTCCACAAAGAACTAGGGAAAATTATGTGGGATAAGTGTGGAATGGCGCGTGATAAAGCTGGTCTTGAGGAAGCTTTGAGCAAAATTCCAAAGTTGCGCGAAGAGTTTTGGCAAAATGTAAAAGTGCTCGGAGAGGCTGAAAGTTTAAATCAATCTCTTGAAAAAGCTGGGCGCGTTGCGGATTTTCTAGAATTCGGTGAACTAATGTGTCAGGACGCTCTACACCGCGAGGAAAGTTGCGGTGGCCATTTTAGAACCGAACATCAAACCGGTGATGGTGAAGCGAAACGAAACGACGATGCATTCTGTTACACCGGAGTTTGGGAGTACAAGGGCCCTGGCAAGAAAGCTGAATTGCACAAAGAACAACTTGTTTTTGAAAATGTAAAACTCGCAACAAGGAGTTATAAATAATGGACATCACGCTTCATGTTTGGCGGCAAAAAAATACCAAAACAAGCGGCCAGATGGAGACCATCGAGGCAAAGGGCGTCAGCGAGCATGCGTCGTTTCTTGAGATGCTCGATACGGTCAATGAGGATTTACAATCAAAAGGTAAAGAGCCAATCGCATTCGATCACGATTGTCGCGAGGGTATTTGCGGAAGCTGCTCGCTCGTCATCAATGGCGAACCCCACGGGCCCGAGTACGGCACGACGTCTTGTCAATTACATATGCGCAGTTTCAAGAATGGTCAGCATATTTTCGTTGAACCATGGCGTGCCAAGGCGTTTCCTGTGCTCAGGGACCTAGTAGTTGATCGAAGCGCCTTTGACAGGATCCAACAAGCGGGCGGATTTGTCAGTGTGAATACGGGCTCTCCGCAAGATGCTAATTGTATTCCAGTACCTAAGCAGGACGCTGATAAAGCTTTTGACGCAGCTGTCTGTATCGGTTGCGGCGCGTGTGTCGCGGCTTGTAAAAATGCTTCGCCAATGCTTTTTGTGTCAGCAAAAGTTAGCCAACTCAGCTTGCTTCCTCAGGGCCAGCCAGAGCGTGAGCGCCGAGTTCTTGCTATGGTTGAGCAAATGAAAAATGAGGGATTTGGAAACTGTACGAACCAATACGAGTGTGAAGCTGCCTGTCCAAAGGAGATTTCTGTTGAACACATTGCGCGCATGAATCGAGAATATTTCCGGGCGACAATGCTAGAGGAAACTCCAAAAGAAGGTCATGGCGGCGATTGACCTAAGGTGCATTGAAAACAATTGTTAATATATTGTAAAGCCGCGCCAATAGGCGCGGCTTTTTCGTCTCTTTGGTTGACAAGCCCTGCCTGCATAGATCATAAGAAATCTAGTGGCTACTGCTGTAATGTTTGCCGCAAAAAAGAGGAACTATTCTATGGAATTCGAAGTCCTCGTTCAGTTGAAAAGTGAAGTGCTAGACCCAGAGGCACGGGCCATAAAAGATGTCCTGATCTCTCAAGGCATTTCTGGCATCGAAGGTGTCACGGTTGCCAAGCGTTATGTGGTGGCATTGCAAGCGGATGAAGCTCAAGCTGACAAAAAAATGGAAGCCATCGCATCTGAATATCTTTCAAATCCTGTCTCGCAAATTTATAAAATAAAAAGGCTCGCGACGTGACGAAAAGGCTCTCAGCAGTTGGCGCCCCTCGTGTTGGAGTCATCCAATTCCCGGGTTCTAACTGCGATGAGGATTGCGTTGACGCGTTCGATAGACACTTTGATATTCACGCGACGCGTCTATGGCATCAGAATACGGAGCTCCCACCTGTTGATGCGCTCGTCATCCCCGGAGGATTTAGTTTTGGCGATTATTTAAGATCTGGGGCTTTAGCCGCGCACTCACCTTTGATGCAGCAAGTTAAAAAATTTGCCAGTCGCGGAGGTCCAATTATCGGCATTTGCAATGGTTTTCAGATTCTAACGGAAAGCCAGCTTCTTCCTGGCGCGTTACTTCATAATATGTCGCAGCAATTCATCTGTCGCCAAGTAACCGTTAAAGACGAGCATGGCCGCCAGTTTTCAATGCCCATAGCTCACGGAGAAGGGCGCTACTGGCTTGACGAGAAGAGTCTAAGCGAGATTGAGGATGATGGGAGGATCGCATTTCAGTATTGCCTTCCCGGCGGCTCAACCACTTTTGAGGCCAATCCGAATGGCTCAGTTGCTAATATCGCGGGAGTTTATTCGAAGAACAAAAAAATTCTAGGCTTGATGCCACACCCTGAACGGGCTACGGATAGTCTCATGGGCGGAAGTAGCGACGGATTAATTGTACTGAGAGATTTTCTTAATCGTATTTAAGATTGCGGGGGCTTAGGCATGACAAATTCGCAGTTTAAAAATATTGATCAGCATCGACTTAGTCAGCTCAAACGCTCACCCTTAATCTCCATCAACGACAAGGTGTTGCTCGCATCAATTTTAAAGACCCACAAAATTTCCGTCGGTGAATTTGAAAAAATCTTGGCCATCAAAGGTTCGGCACCAACACTGACAGAACTGGGCGTTTTTTCTGCCATGTGGTCTGAGCACTGTAGCTATAAAAGTTCAAGGATACACCTTAAGCGCTTTCCGACGACTGGACCAAATGTTGTCGTTGGTCCCGGGGAAAATGCCGGCGTAGTAAAATTAGAAGGCGACATTTGCGTGGCTTTCAAAATGGAAAGCCACAACCACCCAAGTTATATCGAGCCATATCAGGGTGCAGCTACTGGCGTTGGCGGGATTCTTCGCGATGTTTTTTGCATGGGTGCACGGCCATTTGCGAATTTAAATTGTCTAAGATTTGGTGAAAAAAACTTAAAAAAAACTCGGCATCTTGTTCCGAGAGTGGTTCGCGGTGTTGGAGATTATGGGAACTGCGTCGGTGTGCCCACCGTTGGCGGGAGTATTTCCTACAACAAAAGCTATAACGGCAACTGCTTAGTCAACGCGATGACGGCGGGTATCGTACACCGAGAAAAAATATTTAAAGGTTTCGCCGCAGGTGTCGGCAACTTAGTGGTTTATGTGGGCAGCGCGACTGGTCGTGATGGGATTCACGGGGCCACTATGGCATCAGACTCTTTTGCAGAGTCTGGCGCTGCATCTAAAACAACAGTACAAGTGGGGGATCCATTTGCAGAAAAGCTTCTCATGGAAGCGACACTCGAAGTTCTGGATAAAAATCTTGTTGTTGGCATTCAGGACATGGGAGC